>JGI24712J26585_10002058_pt1 | contig 16736 bp, 12 predicted proteins | sample BioPla3DNA2_FD_26585 | JGI IMG/M metagenome (IMG submission 26585) | reverse complement strand
TAGCCCCGCAAGAATAAAGCCCAAAAAGACCGCCAGCCGTAACGGTAACTTCGAATGATTAACAAATCCGGTCATGGCCAAGTCGTAGAGAATGAAAAAGTTGTTTTTGGTTCTTCCGCGAAGCCTTGGCGGTTGTACAAATTCTATTTCCGCCCGTTTGAAGCCGATTTCACTGACTAATCCTCGGAAGTAAGGAAACGGATCGTGATATTTTTTTACCGCATCCATGAATTTTCGGTCATAAAGACCAAACCCGGTAAAATTGCGAATNACCTCATTGGTATCAGAAACTTTAGAAAGTAACCAATAATAAAATTTTCTGACTGTAGATATTGTAATGTTTTCTCTACTTTGAGGCTTTACCGCAACTACTACTCTGTTGCCTTCCTCCCATTTTTTGATGAATTCGGCAATAAGTTCCGGGGGATCCTGCAGATCGGACGCCATCACTACCATGGCATCTCCGGTTGTTTGCATCAGACCGTTATAAGGTGATCTTATCTGACCGAAATTATTGGAATTGAAAATTACTTTGAAGTTTTTATCTTTTGCGGCAATACTGCGCAGTATTTCACGACTGCGGTCAGTTGAACAGTTGTCCGCAATAATTATTTCATAATCGTATTGCGGAAATTGGGAGAACATTTTGATCAGGCGATCATACCATTCCTGGAGGTTCCCCTCTTCATTGTAGCAGCCGGATGAGATACTGATTTTTTTCTTTTGATTATTCATGTGAAGTCGATTGTTTCCCTGTGCAAATGTTTGTCAACCGTTATTTTATTGCTTTCTGTTAAAAATAGCAATGAAATCATTTTCGAAAATATCAAATATTTGGTTTGAGGATAAAGCCTGCCTCATGTTTCAATGCCTCCATTGCGCTGAAATCCGGGGTGTAACCGATTTCTGACGCGCAGTTAAAATCAGAACAGTAAACCCGGTTAATCCCGTTCGGGCTCTGTATTACCGGACTTTCACTGACGGTATATTTTAATCCGTAATTGCCGGCAAAAAAGTCAATGATCTGAAATTTTTCGACGGGCGCGCGGCTTACCGCATCAAATGCGGCGTTGATATCGCGAAGCCGGATGCACCTAGTTATTAGTTTATGCAGATCGGTTGGATGTATATAGTCACGAACGATATTGACATTATCAGTAATAAGAGTTTTTCCGGAGAGCAGGCAATTAATTAATTCGGTAATGAAGTAACCGGAATTGAGATCAATAAATCTACTGAAATAAGAAAAAATCCTTATGTCCGCAATATGCATATCAGCAAGAGAACGGTGTTTCGCTTCTGAATTTAACCGGGCGATTGAATAAAAATCTTCCGGCTCAATTTTGTTGACTTTAATTTTAAATTCGCTGGTTTCTGTTGCCGGTTTCTGGCCGCTACGGCCATAAACTGCTCCGCTACTGAAATTAATGTAAATCGTCTCCGGATGCCGGCGCAAATAGTTCAAACAAATGTTGTCGTATTCCTCGGTCAGGGAAAACCATACACTGAAATCATTGCCCAATTTTGATGGCGTTCCCGCTCCAATGCAGTTGATTACGGCATCATAGCGTTCGTCCAAAAAATCCTTATATCCTTCCTTGATGGTACAGCCGCTCGTGGAAATGTTTTTGATGGTCTTTACAAATTTTGTGGTTTTCGCAGACGATCTGGTAAAAAGAAACAGCGAGTTTTCAGACGACTTCAGAAAGTTGCAGATGAGCCCTTTGGCAATATGTGAGTTTGCACCGAGAATAGCTAGTTTCATATTCTTACCTTGTAACAGTGTCCTTTTTATTCATTATATTGGTATATTGAAAGTGTCAACAAACCTTCTCCATAGTTGTGATTTTTTCACAATTGTTTTTGCTGTAGTCATATAATGTGAGGCCTTGTTAATACAGCCGAGTTTTTCAAGGGCTTGATCGGCACAGTAATAGGCAACTGCATGATCATTTTTGGCCCTAATTGCATTTTCAAATCCCTTTAGTGCCATTTTGTAGTTTCCCAAGCGAAAATCACTATTTGATAAAAAATTTAGTTCTAAATTTAGAAGATAAGCTTTTTCTTGAATAAAATCTGCCGTAAAATCTTCTGTTTCAACGACTGCTTTTTTATAATCACTCGCGAGATAATCACCTTTTAAATAATTGTTTTTTAAGCAAATTTCTAACATTTCACTCCCAAGCAAAGGATTTGCGCAAAATATCAAAAACCAATTTGCATCAATAGTTTTTAAAAATGTTCTCGTGTCTTCAATATCTTTTTGGGTTTCGCCTGGTAAGCCAATCAAAATATTAACATTTGTATATATTTCCAGTTCCCGGCAGTCACGAACAACTCTTTCCACTATCGAAAGATTTAGGGGTTTGTGCATGATTTCTTTTAGCACTCGATTGCTTCCTGATTCGACCGATAAAAGCAGTTGATCTACTCCTGCACTTTTTAATGCTTCTAGCATTTTTCGGTCGAGAGCATATAATGCTAAACTATTTTGGAAAACAACCCTAAATTGCATCTCTTTTACTATATTAATAATTTTAAGGGTCCGATTTTTATCAGCCATAAGATGATCATCTTGAAAAACGAGAGTTTGTGCAGAAAACTCGTTTTTCAACCTTGCAAAGTCGTTTCTAATTCTNTCTACACTATAATAACGCATTTTACGGCCATGGACAGTATGAGAAGAACAAAAGCAACAATGATGGGTACAGCCGCGAGAAGTCATCACATGAAAATTATGTTTTTTTTCGTCAATGGACGCATATGCTGTTATGGCCGGATTCAAACCATAATCTTCTGGAGTAAGAATGTTATAGTCATAAAAAGGAATGTCATCAAGATTTTCAATAAAACTATGCCGAAAGTTGGCTTCATTTTTTATTTTAGTGGCTGTAACCCAAGAATGATTTGTTTCGAGATAATCATGTTTGTTGTCTGCTATTGCTAGTTCTAATAACGGTATTTCGCCTTCTCCGTAACACACTGCATCAATGGAGTCGGTTGTCTTAAATATTTCACAATACATATTTGTTGGGACGCCGCCACCGACAGTTATTATTGCGTCAGGAAATATTTGCCGGCAGCATTTTGCTAATTCCAACATGTTTTGATATGCAGGAGTGAACAAAGTTGAAATTCCTATGATAGATGGCTGATAATTCAACCAGTAAGAGTTTGAAATTGTTTCATGAAAAAAATCTTTAAAAGATTCGTAATCAAAAGATTCAAGCTTATTCAATAAAACATTGAAGTCAATCAACGCAGTTTTTGAATTGGAGTGTTTCTTAATATATGAGCTTAATGACATAACACCTAGTGGCATATCAGTAAGAACAGATCCATAATTGCCATTCTTTTTAACGATAGTTCTAGTGTTATAAGAAGGATTAATAAAATCTTTATAGGTGGTATGTGGAGGTATTAAAAATAAAATTTTTCCGGTATTTTTATTCATTTGTATGCTATACCTATTGGTGTCATTGAATCATGTCTTCTTTGAAAAAGACTTCATCAAACGGAACGGGTAGCGGTTTTCCGTAAACTCTTTCGACAATGTATTTATTAATGAACGGACGGCTTTCCGCGATCAGGCAAGTGTTGATATGTTTGCCGAACCATTTAATTTTCATGCCGCGTTCGATAATGTCTTTCAGCGGTTCATTGAAGATGTTACCGAGAGATACATGTATATATGGACACGGCATGACGTCGCCGTATTGTGTGACAGAAATCATCCGTTTTACTGCGATGCATCCGAGATCCATTCCGTAAGACGGGGTAAGGTGGGTAAAGACATTATATTTTTTTTCAAGCTCGCGCATATAATCCATATCCGCCTTGTCAACCAGCGCATCGAAGTTGCCTTCCCATGCTCCGACCGGTTTGGCGTAAGTTACAAAAGTACCGATCCCCTTGGATTTCGCGAATTCAAGATATTCAATAAATTCGCTGGAGCGGATACGCTGATGGGTAACCACTGTAGAAAGAATGATATTCAATCCGGCGTTCAACGCTGCATCAATGGCTTTGAGTGCGCGTTGGTGGGAACCGGGAGCATGGCGAAAAGAGTCATGTTCTTGCGGATCCAGACTGTCTAGACTGAGCTGTATTTTATCAACCCCGATATTTTTCAAATGTTTTGCTTTCTCATCGTCAAGCAGCCAGCCGTTGGTATCGGAAGTTATGTAAAACTTTTGTGGATCAATTGCTTCGACCAATGCGTCAAAGTCCTTGAACACCAATGGTTCTCCGCCGGTAATGACAATATTGGCAAGTCCCATCTCGTCGGCCTGCCGGGAGAGTTCTCGGACATCATTCAACGTGAAAGAGCGCTTGTCGTTTTTACCTTGAAATTGTTTGACCGAACAGTGTTCGCAGCGAAAATTGCATTTGTAATTATATTGGAACTGAATAATGGCGATACTTTCGCCTCGTTCAACCTTTTCCGCATATTTAAGTATTTTTTCATAGACATAAGGTTTTTCTGTTTTCAACAGGTTACGTTTGCATATTTCAGCGCTGCTTAACTCTTTCATTTTGCTCTCCTGAGGTTTATTAGGTCAAACATTAAAACTATACACTGCCGGCGCAAAGATTCATATAAAACTGCGGTAAATTTCATGTATGGGCAGCAGGTTTTCAGGACATTGTTTGTGCCACAGCCATTGTCCGGGAAGAATTCTGCCTTCCCGGTAGCGGATATTTTCATTGATATTGTCAATAATTCTACATTTAAAAAGCATGGAGATAAAGTGGCTTCGGTTACGTTGTTTGGGGAGAATGAATTCTTTGATGACAAGTGGAGTCGGTTTGAATTTAACTGCGGTTCCAAGCTCCAGGCGGGCAACCTCGTGTATTCTTGTGGCAATAGTTTCCTGCCATCGGATAATGCCGCCGGGGACGTGCCAGCCAGACTGTCCATCATGCTCTTCGCGCCAGGTCAGGAGCGTCCCCAATCCTGGTTTTTTAATCAGGAGATCGACATTAATCATTGGAACGATACGGCTGGCAAGGAGAAATATTTCATCGGATAGACCTTGGCGAGGGTCATCAATTGTTGTTTCCAGTTCTAAAATATGCTTCGAAACGGTCATTGCTTTGTCTCCAGTCCGTAATCTCGGACGATAGCGATGCTGATACTATCGCCGAATTTATTATTTAAGGTTTGGTAAACTTCGTCAGAATATGCCGCCGCCATTACGATAACTGCTTCTACGGGTTCGGATTCCAGCTTTTTCGGCGCAACTATGGGCAAATGGGAAGCAGGAGTGAATTTTCCCTGTTTAAATGGCGCTGAATCAATTACATAGGCAATTTTATCAGCCAGTGCAGTCATTGATATTACCGCCAAGGCTTGATGTCCTGCGCCCCAGATTGCCACTTTTTGTGGAGCAAATTTCGCGATAAATGTTGTTAACTCATGTTTGAGTTTTTCTCGGGTTGCGTGAAAATCAGACAAATTAAGTTGCCGCTTTTTGCGGACAACTGCCGAAATGATATATTCATGCCAGACATTGTTCTGCTCAATGACTTCAAAGCCGTTGTTGTTGAGCGTTGTTTTCAACGTTTCACCAGTAAAATATAAAAGGTGGTCGGAAATAAATTCGGAAAACAGTTTATTGCGGATAATCATATCAAAATTAGGAACTTCAACAATGCCGACTCCGTCTGTGGTGAGATTGGCGCAAATACCCCGAAGCGCGGAATTGGGATTGGGCATGTGTTCCAGGAAATTCAGAATGAAAAATGCATCGAACGGGGCATTTTTAAGCTTGGTTCTACTTTGTATATACTGTTTTGAAACGTCCAGTTGTTCACTGCGGCAGTATTTTACGGATTCCGCTCCGTATTCAATGCCGGAAACCTTGACGCCGCATTGAGCCATAAGAGATAAATATTCGCCGCGACCGCAACCGATCTCAATGATTTTTCTGTTTTTCAGTCTGTATTTTCTGACAAAGTCCTGGAATTGTCTGATGCGGAACTCTTTCATTTCCGGCGAATATGCGGCAGCTCTGATTACTTCTCTGTAATAGGGTACCGGATCGCAGTTCAGCTGTACCAACCCGCAACCTGCGCATTGGCATACTTCCAGATCTACTCCGTCTTCTTGAGCCAGAGAATCTGAGTCTGGAAAGAACTGCGCGGATTTCGGCATATTTTTGTAACTGATCAATGGTTCCGGCCAGAAGTGGTGACCGCAAACCCGGCATTTTTTAATCGGCATAAGAACAATTCCTTGGGTACGGATTAAGTTGTCGATTTCACTGATTCCATGATCCGGTTGAATTCATTCCGGTCCAGAAATGGCCATAAATCCTCCATTGGTTTGGAAACAATTCTTCCGTCTGGCAGCACTTCTGATGAGAGGCGTGGTGCGGTTGGAATTTCCGGATCAACCTTAACATTGCAGATTACCGGACCAGGCATGTTGAGGACTTCCAGCACTTTCGATTTCAGGTTACATGGAGTTTCGATTTCATAATGGGCGATTGCATAGGCGGCGGCAAGCCTGGATATGTCCGGAAGTTTCAGTCCGCTGTCGGCATTGCATGCCACCAGGTTTCCGTTGAATCGGGCTTTCTGCATATTGCAAATAGATCCGTATCCGCTGTTGTCAAGTACAAAAATTTTGATTGGAAGTTCAAGTGTCTTCAGGGTCTGAAGTTCCTGAATGTTATGTTGCATACCACCGTCACCGATAATGCTGACCACTTTTTTGTCCGAGGCTACTGCCGCGCCGATGCTGGCGGGTAGCCCGAAACCCATTGAACCCAGTCCTGGAGTATTCAGGATGCGCTGACCTTTTTTTATTTTTATGGCTTGCATCGTTATTTCGGCACATGCGCCGGAACTGCCGGGAACCACAACGAAACTGTCGTCAAGCAACTCCGAAAGCACATCAACAAGATGATAAGTGTTGACTCTGGAAGCGGTTTCGTCAAGATATTCCGGCGCGACAACCGGATAGCGTGTTTGCCATTCTTTGCATAAACGCAACCAAGCAGAATAATCAAAATTCATCCCGTCGGTTTCCTTGAGCAGTTCTTCAATCAGCAATCCGGCGTCTGCGTTTAGCGAGTATTCGAATTCCATGTTGAGTTTTTTGATTTCGGCCTCATCAATGTCAACTATTATTTTTTTTGCTCTAGGCGCAAAATTGGGATGGTTGAAACCGGTCTGACAAAGATCCAGCCGGGCACCGATAATCAACAGCATATCGGAGAACTGTTGAACAAAATTTGCGCCGCGCTGTCCGACAATTCCCGGTCTACCTGTAAATAACCGGTGGGTTTCCGGCAGAAAATCCGCCGCTTTCCAGGTTGTCAGTACCGGGATGTTGAGTCGGTTAATCAGTTTGAGGAAGTTTTCCAGCGCGCCGGAAAGCCGGATACCATTACCGACCAGGATTGCCGGATGCCTGGAGGATGCCAACGCTTTTACAATAGTTTTCGCTACGGAGTTCAGGTCTGAACATTTTTCCTCCGGCGGAACAAATTCCAGGAGGTTGTTTTCGTCTACCATTGCGCCTTGGGTGTCGAGCGGTATATCGAGCCAGACCGGTCCTTTTCTACCATGCCGTGCCAGATAAATTGCTTTCTGAAGTTCAAATTTAATCATTGCCGGATTTTTCACGCAGCATGCATATTTAGTTACCGGTGAAACGATGGAAACAATGTCTACTTCTTGGATACCCATCTGTCGGACTCCGCGTTCTTCCAGCAGGTCTTCTGTTTTCGCCTGTCCTGACAGCACGAGCATCGGAGTGGAATCAATCCATGCTCCGGCGACTCCGGTAATAGCGTTGGTGGAACCGGGGCCGGCAGTAACCAGCGTGACTCCGAGATTGTTGGTATATTGGCCATAAGCTTCAGCTCCGATTGCGGAAGCTTGCTCATGCAGATTGCAGACAAATTTCAGTTTGCGGTTTTTTCCAAGTGAATCGACCAAGTGCATACAGCCGCCACCGGGCAGCATGAAAACATGTTTGACGCCGACAACATCGGCGAGATAATCAAAAACCAAATCAGAAACTTTTTTCATCAGTATTATTCCTCATATATCAGGGTTGAGCCCGGTGTTCTGCGGGATTTTTTGCGAAGTTGTTCAATGTTATTTTTTCGAGATATTCAAATAGGTTCAAATCGCGGTTTCGGTTCCATGGGCGGGGAAATGCCAGGCTGTTTATTCCGGCAGATTCCGCCAGGATCAGATTGGTTTCGCTGTCATCGATAAACAGGCTGACTTCGGCGATTTCAGACAACAGTTCCAGTTTGTTTTCATGATAACGCACAATCTGGTCATCTTTGCGTGGAGACGGGACAAAATGAAATGTTCTGATCCAGTTGCCGTAATGTTTGATTACCCATTGTGCTGATGCCGGCGCACAGCGGAAAGGCGTGGCCGTGAGTGCGGCGTGTCTGAATTTGTTGCCGTGTCGTATAAACCACTGCATCGTCTCTTCCACAGGCTTAAGCGAGGTTATGCGGCGCATTCTAAAATCGTCCAGCGATTCAAGATATGATTCACGCGAAATTCCCAACAGTCGGTCCGGCGGATTCTCCGATAGTTTTTCATATGTAATTCCGGTGCGGTTGAGTGTTTCGAACTCATCAAACCATTCATAAGTCAGATTGTTCAATACATCATCGACGTCCCAGACGATGAGCGGTTTCAACTGCGTATCTTCACGTCTGATCATTTTATTGAATCGTTTTGCTTAGCCAGTCGGCATGGAAAGTCATATAGGTTTTCCTCTCTGAGGCCTCGGCAATATTGTCATCTTCATAATAAGAATCGTCTTTGATATGTGTGGTCGATATTTCTTCGAGCACCGCACCGGTTTCACTGGCGAAGCGGTGTTTTTTATTGCGTTCGACGACAATAATATCCCCGGCATTGTAGGTGTTTTCGTCATCGTCAAGGCTGAGTGTCAGTTCGCCGTAAAGAACATGGAATGTTTCTTCTTTGACTTTGTGCGAGTGGTCAGGATTGGTCTGACCGGGTAGCAGTAGAATAATTTTTTTACAGTATTCGCGGTTTACGCAGGTGATGATGGTACATCCGTGGCGGTAAAAGTTATCAATTCCATAATGGTGGGATAATTCCAGTTCCAGTTTATCCTGCAGTTTGAGGTTGCTTTTTTTTATCAATGCACAGACTGCTTTAATTATTTCAAGAACTTTGTCTCTGATATTTGCGGTTACGGTTTGCGCCGCCAATACCGGTGAATTTGCCGGCAAAGCATTTTTCAAAGAGTATATCATATATTTGGACATGTCGTTGGCCTGCAGCTGTCCGTCAACACAGGGGATAGCATAAAAAACATCATCATCGGAAAGTTTTGTACCGGCCGGGAGCGCTTGTCTGCAAAAGACGCCACGACGCAATCCGCTGATATCGGTATGTTCTTTTTCTGAAATGTCACGACGTTTTCCTGATACTCCGCACATGGAATATGCTTTTTCGGCGGCTTTGAGCCATTCCGCAATCTGCGCCGGAGATGAGGAGTAGTCATTGAGTTTATATTTTTCGTTAGCCACTCCGACATGGCGTTCAAAGGCGACTGCTCCTTTGGCGATGGCAATTTTGATCGGGTCGAGATCACCCGGAGCTTCGTGAGTGGAAAAACCTATCGGCAGCGGTTTGTAACGGGCTTTGAATAAATCTATCTGGTTCATTTCAAGTTCATGTTCAGGTGTTGGGTATGAACCGACACAATGCATCAGGCACAGGGTTTTTCGGCGGTGCTCAAAAAATGTTACTACCCGGTCGATTTCTTCAATGGTTGCACCGGCGGTTGAGGCTATCAATGGCAGACCGGTTGCCGCGATACGTTCAAGCAGCGGCCAGTCGGTGAGCGAACAACTGGCGATTTTGATAATTTCAAAACCGTGTTTTTCCACCATATCCACCGATTTTTCGTCAAAAGGGGTGCAGATGCTCAAAAATCCCAGTTTATGGAGTTCATCTTTCATTTGTAGAAAATCAACTTCGGCCAGTCGGGTTTCGGAAAATCGTTTAATGTATTTGATGTCCTGCCGGTTGCGGTAATCCTGATGGATGAAAGTGTCCAGATCGCGGTACTGGAATTTGACCGCGAACTTGAAGTTGAAACTTGCGGTTGCCGCCCGAAGTTCACGGATTATTTTCAGGCCGTGCTCGACGTCGCCCATGTGATTATTCGCCATTTCAAATATAAAAAGCCGTGAAAAAATATCTTCTGTCATCTTTATTTGCTCCTGGTTACCGTTTGACAAATTAATATCCGGACATAAAACTTATGATAATTGCCGTGTTCCTGACTGTGCTGAAATTTGCGCGCGCATTATGCGCGCGCGAATTTTAAGCCGATTTCTTTAATAAATTTTTTAATTGTTTTCACCATATAATCCAACTTTGCTTCAGACATGCCGGGATAAACTCCGATCCACAAGCTGTCATTCATGATTTTGTCGGTATTGGTTAACGTCCCGGCAATCCGATAGTCGCATCCTTCGACTAATGATTCAAAGCACGGGTGTCGCGTCAGATTGCCGGCAAACAAATTTCTGGTTTGAATCCGGTTGGCTTCCAGATGCTGCGCCAATTCATTGCGGGAAAAAGGCGTGTTGTCGCGACGAGTCAGCATGAAGCCGAACCAGGAAGGTTCACTGTTTTCAGTTGTTTCCGGCAGGATGAAAATATCGCGGCAGTCGCGAAGCGAACTGCGCAGAAATGCGAAGTTTTCACGGCGTTTCCGGATGAACTCCGGTAATTTTTCAAGTTGAGCGCAGCCGATTGCCGCCTGTAAATCGGTGGCTTTCAGGTTGTAACCGAAATGGCTGTAAACATATTTATGATCATAGCCTTCCGGAAGTGTGCCGAATTTGCCTGAAAAGCGGCATCCGCAGGTATTGTCAAATCCGGTTTCGCACCAGCAGTCGCGTCCCCAGTCACGCATGGACAGCAGGATTTTTTTCAAGGTCGGATTGTCGGTATAAACGGCACCGCCTTCGCCCATGGTCATATGGTGGGGCGGATAAAAACTGGAAGTCCCGACATCGCCGAAGGTTCCGGTGTAACAGTTTTGGTATTGTGCTCCGAGCGCATCACAATTGTCTTCGATTAACCATAAGTTGTGGTGGCGGCAGAAATCTTTAACTTCTTTGAGTGCGAATGGATTGCCTAGCGTATGTGCGGCGAAAACCGCTTTGGTTTTCACGCTTAAAGCGGCATTGAGCAAGTCTGGCCGGATATTGCCATTGAGGTCGACGTCGACAAATACGGGAACCGCGCCATATTGAATAATCGGCGCAACAGTGGTCGGGAAACCGGCGGCAACGGTAATTACTTCGTCACCGCGTTTTATAGTGCGCTCCCCCAGCAGTGGTGAAGTCAACGCCATAAACGCCAGCAGGTTTGCTGATGAGCCGGAGTTTACCAGCAAAACATGTTTGATGCCCAGAAAGTCAGCCAGCCCTGATTCGAATTGTTTGGTCCACTTGCCGGCGGTCAGCCAAAACTCCAAGGCGGCATCGGTAAGATTGAGAAGTTCATTCTCGTCAAAAATTCTTCCCGCATAGTTGATGCGGGAATGGGTTGCGTCGAAAACTCCGTCATCACGGTGAGCCAGCCGATAATATTCGGCGATTTGCGACATGATTGAATTTTTCAGCTCATCGATCTTGTTCATAAGTGTGCCGGAGTGGTAAAAAGTGATATTTTAAAACTAATTAATATTTTATACTCTCAATCGGGAAATGCCAATCATTTGCGGCGGGATTGCATCAGGATTTGGAAATAACTTTCCAGCGCGACTTGTGCCGGTAATGGCTGATGTGCGACAATTGCGTCGCATAATTCGCTGTGGATTTTTAACATTTGTTTATGGTAGCGGTAAGTGCTGAAAATGTTGTTGCCTTCAGCTTTTTTGATGGTGTTCGTCATCAGCACGATTTTGTTGTAATGCGACAGCAGCAGACGGTTTCCTGAGAATTCGACAATCTGGCGGTGAAAGCCGTCTTCAATAGCCATGGCTACCGCTTCGCAGTTGGCAATCTGCATTTCCCCNATAAAACATTGCAGGATTTTGCCTTGTTTAATGTTTATTTTTTCCGCTGCCAGCCGGACTGACTCGAATTCCAGCGCNCGGCGGGTTTCAAGGATTTCCATGATTTCATTATCCGCCGGTTGTTCGGGCAGTCCATACGGCGTTGTCATGATATCTGCCGGACGGCACATGACGATATTCCCGGAACCGCGGCGGCTCTCCAGCAGTCCGATAATTTCAAGAGTTCTGATGGCTTCGCGAATCGAGCTGCGCCCGACTTTGAGCAATTGCGACAATTTGCGTTCCGGCGGCAGTCGCTGACCGGGTTTGAAGTTGCCTTCGGTAATCATTTTATTAAGCAATTGTGCTACGTTAAGGCGGATACTGGATTTATTTTGAGAATCCATNATTGCGATCCTTGTTTAGACGATAATCTTTTAAGTTGTTCATTTATTTTTCGTACTGCCGGAACCAGCGCCAATGCGGCCATTGCCGAGAGCATCGGCAATGCCGGCAAGTGATAACGCGGCACGGTTATCGGCCCGGGAAGAAACAGGTAATATTCGACAAAAGCGAGAAACAGAAAAAACATGAAAAATTGTTTCTCAGCCAGCCATTTGATCAGTTGCCATAATGCTCCGGCATAGCAGAGCGCCGGAATCAACAGCAATGGTATTATGAGGGCGATAACGCCGGTTCGCCCGTTGAAATAATGTTTTATCGCGGCAACGATACCTTGGGACTTGAGGACATTCAGAGTTCCCCGGTCACTGGAGGTTATGCCGAGCAGTTCACTGAATGTCGCCGCATCCGGGATCAGCACATGTGGTGAAAAATGCATGGAGAAATACGTCAAAGGATACTTGAAGATCAATCGGCGAAACAGAGCAATCCGATAATTTACCTGTGACGCGCCGTCCGGATATTTCGCTTTATCCTCAAATTCGGCATCAATCTCTTTTATCAAACGCTGTTTTTCGTCCTCATAATCGGTACCGTTTACTTTTGCCAGCAGCATTGCGCCGTTTTGATGGTACATTGCTCCGGTGTTGGTGTCGATGCAGAAACCTGCGCCATTACGGTAGTTGCGGAACATCCACGGGGTCAGGATCATGTAAAAGATAATCAATGAACCCATGGCCGTTATTAGTTTTCGTTTTATATTCAGTCCAGGCATTATCGCAATCAGAAACAGCGCCGGAAAAATCCAGACCGCCGCGATCGGACGAATCAACGCGGAAAGCGCCGCGGTCGCAATCGCGGCAAAACACCAGACGATTTTTTTGTTACGACAGAATAATATGAAGAAGAAAAACTGCCATGCGGCAAAAAAAGTAAAGAAACTATCGGTCAAAAGCATCGGACTTAAGGCAATTGCGGTGATATTGAAGCCGAATAATGCTGCCGCCGCCGCACCGGTAGCGATTCCTCCCCAGAGCCGCCCGCTCAGATATACCGGAATCAAGGTCAGCGCAGCAATCAGCGACAAAATGGTGATCAGGGCGGCATACGATTCGCCGAAAAGTTTGAAGACGGTTGCAATCAACAATGAAAAACCGGGCGGTCGCCCCGACATTTTTTCTCCGGAACCGGGCGCCGAGTCAAAATTCCCGTCTCTTGCCAGTGCCAGCGCCGGCAAAAGATAGCCCTGGGTGTCCGGTCGAGAAAAATGCTCCGGCATATCGGCAAACCCGGGAACTGCTACCACCATGCGTACGGTAAAAGCAGTCAGCGTCAGCAGTGCAACCCAGAAGATTTCACGGCGGCGTTCACGGATGAATGATGTTATTATACGGAAGTTCATAGCTGGGAAATTATCATAAATTCGTACAGTTTCAACCTGACCGGTGAACTTCCTGATTCCGAATACAGAATGTCCTGTTTGTTTTCAGAACGACTTTGTTCATCAACCTTAAAAAATCAGCTCAAGACTTCGTTGGAGATGTTCTTTTTCTCTCAAAGATGTTATATTAACCTTTTTAATCAACCCAACTACAAACTATGGAGTTTCAGGCGTGGCAAGAAAAACTAAAGATATTGACGGTGAATTTGATGTAGTGATTGCTGGAAGCGGGCTCGGCGGTTTGACCGCGGCCAATATTCTGGCGCGCAACGGTTGGCGGGTTCTCCTGGCGGAACAGCATTTTCAGCTTGGCGGTTTGGCAACCTGTTTCCGTCGCAAGCAGCATATATTTGATGTCGCGCTTCACGGATTTCCCATCGGTATGCAGAAAACTTTGCGAAAATATTGGTCCCGCGAAATGGCTGAACATATAATTCAGGTCAAAAGCATCCGTTTTGACAATCCGCAATTTTCTCTTGAAACGACTTTCACTTCTGAAGATTTTACCAATATTCTGGTTGACAAATTCGGCATTGAGCGGAGCGTAGTTGACGCTTTCTACCACGAACTCAGCGAGATGAATTTCTACGATGCCGACAATCGGGTTAACCGTGAACTTTTCGATAAATATTTTCCAGGACGCAATGATGTGGTTCGCCTTCTGATGGAACCTATCACTTATGCCAACGGTTCAACTCTGGACGAACCGGCCATCACTTACGGCATTGTCTTTTCCAATTTCATGAGCAAGGGCTGCTATACTTTTTCCGGCGGAACCGACCTGATGCTGGAAATGATGCAGCAGGAACTCGAAAAAAATGGCGCCACTATCTTGACCAATGCCAAAATAGAAAAAATCAAGGTCAATAACGGACGTGTCGCTTCAGCCGTCATCAATGGACGAGAAATTAAATGCCGCACCGTGATTTCTAACGGTAATCTGCTCAATACCATCAATAATTATGTCGGCAGTGAACATTTTTCCGACGGTTTCAGAGAAAAGGTCGCCGGAGTCAGGCTCAATACCAGCAGTTCACAGGTATATATCGGATTTCGCCCCGACGTAAAAGTCGATTTTATCGGCGATCTGCTTTTTACCTCCAAACATCCCGTATATGATCCGGAAGCGCTGTTGGCAGCTGATTCCACCAGCCGAACATATTCAGTTTACTACCCGGAAATTCGCCCCGGTTCCAACGACTTTACCGTTGTCGCGTCAATGAATGCCCGTTATCAGGATTGGGCAGGTATGGGCGCGGCGGAATATCAGCACGCCAAAGACAAACTGGTCGAAAATACCCTGAACGCGCTGGAAGAATATATTCCGGATCTCCGGACCAAAATCGATTATACCGAGGCGGCAACGCCGCTTACCTTTGAACGCTACACCCTGCACGGCAATGGGGCGTCGTTCGGTACAAAATTTGAAGGACTTCAAGTCAGCATGAAGCTGTCTGATGAGGTCGGCGGTTTGTTTCATACCGGTTCTGTCGGCATCATTATGTCCGGATGGCTCGGCGCCGCCAATTACGGGGTAATTACCGCCAATAATGCCGACAAATATCTGTCATCATAAATGACGCCGCCAGAGCATGACAGGACGTGAACAGGCGATCTTCATTCTTGTTGATCCAGAATGCTTTTACAGATTTCCGGGCTGGAATCGGGACAAATGGAATTTTTCGCGCTGAATGACTGATTTTGTGTGTCTGAAATTCGCGCGCGCATAATGCGCGCGCGAATTTAAAAGATCTCAAAGGCTGTTTTTTTCAGGTTATTGGTAGATGGTTTCACTGAGCAGATAATTGCAGATTTCCGGAATCATTTTCAGTGGCAATATTTCCTGATATCCCTGATTTTCTGGGTCATGGCAGTAATTTTCATCATCAATTTGATGTTGCCGTAAATGGAAATTCAAATTGATTATTTTTACTCCGAAATCACGAGTTAGCCGGCGTAGCTCGGTAATCATTTCATTTTCGATATCACCAATATTTTTCTGGGGAATAGGAGTAGCCATATATATTATTTTTATCTCCGGATTTTCCCGTAGTGCTTGGAGGATAGCGGACAAGGTCCGGATCTGGCTGCGTACCGGAATGCGATTGCGCAGGTCGAATGCCGATGGTATTATCAGTGCCGCATCGGCATCGGAATTTTTAACGGACGGTAAGATATAGATCAACGACTTTCGCATGGCAAACAAAATATGTTCTTGCGGCAATTGCAACAATTCGGTCTGGATATTTTTTTTATCGAAAGCATCGGCAAGTGTCTTGCTGAAACTGCCGAAGTCATCGGCTATAACCAGCATCTTATGAGGTAAGGCTATCTGGTTGCGGAGCAAAATCGGCAGTTCCCATTTGCGCAGTTCGGATAACGTCGGCCGATGCAGAACCGGAATCACTTGTGCGCCGGTTTCATCATAAAAATTGCCGTCATCGCCATAGCTCAAGGGCGGCAGTTCTGACAATGGAATAAAACGAAGATTTTTTTCAGCGAAAACCAGCCCGGGCATTTTTAGTTTGAGGTTTACGTCGAGCTGACTGCGGAGTTCCTTTCCGGTAATACGTACCGGAAATTTGTAGAGTCCGTCCTGAGCGAAACGTTCTTCAGCAGCGGTTTTTTTGGCCGGAACGGTTATGGATTTGGTTTCTGAAGGGAATACCGGGTTTTCACGGCTGCTTGAAGTTTCAATTTGAACCATGTTTTCAAATGGCATGGCGGAAACAGCCTCAACAAACATATCCTGACTTTCATCATCAAAAATGAAATCCGGAGTATGAAGTTGCATGCGCAATGAAGCGGCATGCAGTGGCGAACTGTCAATTTTGCGGTTGCCGAGCCAGAAAAGCTGAGTTG
>JGI24712J26585_10002056_pt1 | contig 16749 bp, 8 predicted proteins | sample BioPla3DNA2_FD_26585 | JGI IMG/M metagenome (IMG submission 26585) | reverse complement strand
CCGCCACTGCCGTGTCCGAACCGAAGGGCAGAATTATGGGCTTGTCGGGAGCGGGGTCAACCAGGTTCCACTTATACGGGGTAAAGGGGTTTTTATACTCTGATGGATTTGTGGGATAAAGCCTTCTGATGTATGCTTTTACAAATTCCTTTTGATCACTTGTCAGAACATCCTGCAGGCTTTCATAAGACCTTACGAGGTGCTCATATCTCTCTCTGTCCCTGTTGCCATCCGGCAAGTTGTATGAGTCACTTATCAGTGTTCGCAGCTGTTGTTCCGACACGCCTATAGCTGCCAACCACTGCCTGTATATAAGCTCAAGGAATGGATTTACGATTGTTTCCTTGTCATGAGAATAGTAGGGGATACCCTGGTATTGCCAGTACATATCAATCAGGTATTTTCTAGTGGCAGCCCCGTAGTTGGGAATTGATTCCACGCCCGGATATTTCTCGTTGGGATAGGTTTTTGAGTGGTTCCACATTTCTGCGAATCCCTTCATGCCGGTAAAAAGCTGGATATCGGGCCCTCCAAATAGCCCTGCATCGAAGACTTTGCAGCCCCAGGGCATGGTGGCGTACCAGTAATAGGGGGTGGGCTGGAAATCTCCCCTTTTCCCGGTGACAAACATTGTGGAGTATTGGGTCCACTTATTCCTGTAAGCCTCTCTTGAACTAATGGTTTCTCTTGGGTTTATCCCGTAGGAATTGAGATGGTCAAGATTGGATCCGGGCCCCCAGAGTATTGTGTTTTCATAGGGCCCCCATTCCCACGGGCCGCTCCATTCATTGTTTATCCTTTGGGGAAGTCCGTATTCAAAGTCAAGAACACCCAGCCAGCATAAAAATGATGTGCTGTAGACTGCTTCCAAAAAGTCCTTTGAATGGTCAAGCCTCCAGTAATCGTGAGGTGAGAACTGGTACTTGGTATATACGCTGTTTGCATAGAAATTAAACCATAAACCCATCCCCTGGTCCGGCAGAGGGAGATTGTTCAGGTCATATCTCATAATTTTCATATAGTTTCTTATTTCGTTGACGGCCTTATCCAGCGGGACTTCATGGGGCATATACTCAGACCAGCTGGCAATGGGATATGGGAGAATAACATTTGTCATGTCATATGAATCATAAATCTTATCAATGCATATGTCATCAGGTGTAGGTATCCTGTGGCCTGTCAGTGAACCCCAGAAATCCGCGTCACTGTAGAGTATGGGATTTGGATTTCCCGGCTCCAGATTATATGGTCCGGGCTGCAGAAAAGGAACATCCTGGCTTTGAAAAGGTCCGTCATTGTAGTATCTGAGGTATTCATAGACCTTTTCACCTATTTCGGGGTCGGTTGCCGCGCCGACAAATTTTTTCACACTGGCTATAACCCTGGCGGAGTTAAAGTCAGGATCTCCGAAATAAACCAGATCTCTTCCGCTGTCGCTGTGGCATACGGCGCATTTGGCATCAAACATCTCTTTACCTTCGGAAAGTCTGGTCTCAGAATATGCATCCGGCTCCATGTAGTCAACTGGCACCTTACCTCCTGAGATGATGTTAGTGCCATCGGATATAAGGGTTACTGAAGAATCTTCCGAGAACACCTGTGCCGTGCAGGTAAATACAAGGCCAAAAACGACCAGGCAAATAACGGATTTAACTACATTTCTGCGCATAGCTCTCTCCCTCCATACTAAAATATAGTTCGGCAATATATCATATGAGTGCTAAGAATCATTTGGTATTTTTCTAAAACATAGAAACACCGCGGCTGATATCATTAATGCAATGCCGAGCCAAATCAGGGAAACCCATCTATACAATGAGACTTTTAAAAGAATATCTCCATCATCTGTAGCGTTTTCGATGATTATGTATAAATCTTCTCTAAATGAGCTTGATATGTATGCTTTTGAGTGATACATATTTTTCTTTTTATAGTGCGTAAGAGTGATTTTAATATCTTTGTTCTTCTTGCCGTCAAAAAAGGAGAGTGCGGCATTCCATGCCTTCATCTCAGGCTCGTCGAATATATGAAAATCCGTCATCTCCAATATGTAGCTGCCCATACTGACGGTAGTATTTTTATTTAAGATTATCCTTGCTTCCGTCTTCATATTTCTGCTTCCGGTGAAGCCGAGTGCAAGGATAACGATAGAAAGATGGATTATATACAAAAGAAAACAGCCGGTATTACTGAAGGACTTGCCTGTGGCTGATATGAAGCTGAGGACAAAACTAGTTATACAAAACGCACAAATTACCAGTGCGATCCTGGTAAATACCGAAAATGAAGCCATATTGGGTTGCAGGAGCGTGATTAATCCGGTTACCAGCGAAACCGTGACGATGAGAATTCTCAGCTTATTGGATTTGTTTTTTAAAGTGAAATATATTGTCAAGTTAAGAAGGATAAGCATTCCCAATATGCCGAAAACAAAGTCGTAGGTTTTTTCCGTAATATTCAAGCCTTCAAAGGGAAACAGTGGGGAAATGGTCATTAAAGCTATTATCACGGCACATAAAACCATAAGACACGGCGGTAGACGGCGTGCCATGCGATTGAAACTAAACTCATATGTACCCGACCTATGCCTTTTTCTGAAAACTGTCAAGAAAGCCGAAAGGCATATGGCAGCCACAATTAGCACGGTCAGAAAGAAAACTGTTTTCCCTGCCCGGCTTGAATATGCATGCACAGAGCTTATAATGCCGCTTCGCGCTAAAAAGGTGCCAAGAAGAACTGAGAGGGCTGTGCAGGATATTAAAACAATAGGTGAGCGGCCGGTGGATTTATTATGGCCGGATATATGCAGATGGGCTGTCAGGAGAAGCCATGTGACCAGGGCAGAATTTTCTATAGGGTCCCAGCTCCAGTAGCCGCCCCAGCCAAGCTCGCCGTATGCCCATATTCCGCCGGTAACTATTCCCGCCGTCAGAATAATCCAGCTGAAAAGAGAAAAAAGTCTTGCGGCTTTAAGTCTTGCGGCTTTAGCTTCGGGGCTGCCGGAATATATCAGCTCATATAAGTATGAACCAAACGCGGCGAATATGCATGAGTACGATAAAATAATCGCGGGAGGGTGAAAAACCATGCCGATACTCTGAAGGGAAGGGTTGAGGCCAAAACCATCACTGCCGGCAGCTGTGGACTTAAAGGGGTTATTGAAAAAGAGCAGAGCTACCAAAAAAACCAGGTTGATAACGGTTGTCACAGCCGCCTGGCATTTCAAATAGTTTTGATTACGCTTCTTGAAGAAAAGATGAATAAAAAAATAAACCAGGCAGTTGCATAACGCCCACAGCAGGAGGGAGCCGGCAGAGCCTGACCAAAACGCAGATATTTTATATATCAGAGGCAGATTGCGTTCAGTATTTCTAAAAACGTATTCCACGGAAAAGTCACTGCTAATCAGAAGATAGAGCAGAATGGATGAGGAGAGCACTATGAATGCACAGGAGGATATTGCCGCTCTTATTCCCCATTTTATATTTTTTATAATTATCAGCAGCATCAGGCTGAAAACACTGAGAATTAGCGAGGTTACAAGAGGGATATTTCCTAACAGCCCCATACTAACCTCCCAGGCACACATGCTTGCAAACCAGATATTAACTATATTGCATTATAATAGCATAAACGTCAATGCACAAACTGTATAAAATTAACAAATTATTTTGTGTCAAACATACATTATCCATACCGCTCCCGCTGAAATAATACAAAAAAGAATATACAGCTTACCGGCGGCATAGCAGCGCAAACAGGCATTAAATAAGGGAGCAAAAAAAGGGGTATCTCACCCGGAGATACCCCCCATTCCCTGATATACCATCTGTGCAGCATTCCTGAAGCCAGCTCTATGCTCTCAGGCGGTAAAATCCACCCCGCTTATGCTGTCGGCAATCTGCATGGCATATGCCAGGGCGCGTCCGTAGCTGTTGCCGTTCAGAAGAAGTGGGTAATCTACCGCATACATGCCCCCTGCAACGTTGCCTACCGCATACAGTCCGGGTATCGGCCTGCCGTCTGTCCCAAGTACATTCAGATTGGTGTCTGTCAGTGCCCCGCCGAATACATCCAGCAGAGCGGGGCCCCATTTAAGGGCATAGTACGGCGGCTGGGATACGGAGGTCAGCAGTTCGCTGCGTTTGCCGAAATCCGTATCATCACCGGCGGCTACTAACTCATTATAGCGTGCTACGGTTTTTTGAAGGTTATCTGCCGGTACGTCAATCAGCTTTGCCAGTTCTTCAATAGTAACTGCCTTGAACCCGTTTCCGCTGGCAATGGTTCTTTCAATATCCTTTTCCATCATGTCCCGGTTGAATTTATCGCCAATAACACTGAGCGGAGCCATGCCCTGACCGCCGATTATATTCCAGCGTTCGGCAATTTCATCAAGATACTTGCTGTCGAAGACAGAAAATGCGAAATCACCACCCGGCTGCATAAGGCACCGCACAGACTTGGCCTGCATCCATGTATCCTCGTTCATAAAGCGCTTGCCCAGCCGGTTGACATGGAGGAAAAAGCCCTGGAAGCCGCTGTATCCGAGAGCGTGCAGGGTCGGAGCCCATTCGGGGTTGTCAAGCACCGCTCCAGCCCAAAAGGCCATTTTCTGACCGTCGCCTGTGTTTCCGCTCCTGGGGAAAATCTTTGCAGTACGAAGCCCGATGGGGCAGAACGCTTCAAGCATTTCCCGATCGTCGCTGCAATCACCCGTAGCTAGTATGACGGCCTTGTTTCCCCTGTAACGCCGGTATTTTCCGTCTGGGCATTTTGCTATACATGCGACCACGCGTCCGTTTTCATTCTTTTCAAGCTGTTCGGCGACAGTGCTGCGAAACAATCTGCCTCCGTTTTTCAAAAACTCCTTTTCGAAAATTTCGCACACCAACATCCCGCCTCCGAAATTTTCGTATTTAGTGTTCCCTTCCTTCTTGAATACATGGTGGGTACCGGGATATTCATTGAACATGGGTCCTTTGTATCCCACATAGATACCCACATTCAGGCCGCCCTCCGCCAGTTGAAGCATCCACTCAAAGCCCTCGGCGCTGCGATTTATAAATATCCAGAGCAATTCCTCCTGAACCCGGCTGCCGCTGACCTTCAGCCAGTCGGCGGCCAATTGCTTCTTGTCGATAACAATGCCCTTTTCGGCCATAGCTTTTGTGTTGATGGCCGCAACTTGCCCGGCCAGGGCTACCAGATGGTCATTCTTGTCGATAACAATACCGCTCATGCCCTTGAAGGTGCAGCGTGCCGCGGCGGCAAGGCCGCTGATGCCTCCGCCGATGACAACCACATCGGCCTCCAGGGTTTCAACGATTTGGCTTTCCGGAATCGGCTGGGGAGGAGTTTCCCAGGAGTAGCCCCGCTTCGGGGACAGCTTGCTGTAGAATTTCATTTCCAGGTTATTAGCCATTTTTTTAGCTCCTTTCCGGCACTTTTCCTTATTGTAGCACAAATAACAGAAAACGACTATGAAAACAATGCGATTTTTATATACTTTGTTAGCAGATTAATAGGGGGAACGTATACCAGCTGACTTCCTGACACCCAATCAACTCTAAATATTGACAATTACTGCCTGTTAAATCATAATGGATACAAATAATTTTTCAGGAGGCTTACATAATGAGCAAAAACATACTTGTCGCGTATTTTTCACAAACAGGAAACACAAAAAAGCTGGCAAACATGATATGTGATGCTGTCGGCGGAACGTTGCAGGATATCGGCGCAGGAGCAGCCGTCGATTTAGATGCGTATGACACGGTCTTTGTGGGTACGCCAAACTGGGCAGGCACAGTTACAGAACCGGTTAAAAAATTTTTGTCAGCACATGACTTGTCCGGAAAAACAGTCATTCCCTTCTGCACTCATGGCATGGGCGGGCTGCAGAACGTAGCCTCCGATATGGCTGCGCTCTGCCCGAATTCAAAGGTTCTGCAAAGCTTTGCCATCAAGGGCGTGGAGGTGGACAGCGCGCCTGAAAAGCTCAGGGCATGGCTTGATGGGCTTGGCTATGGGGCTTTGGTATAGTCCAGAGTCTGCAAAATTAAAACAGACATAAGCTGAGAGGCATGCGGAGAACCGCCTGTATGTCTTGTTAAAACAAAAAACCTATTATCTATTTAAACCCGGCAAATGAGCATATACCCATTCCGGGGGAGAAATGATTTGAAGCTGCTTGACATTAAAAATAGGTTATAGGAATTCTTATGGAAGCCTGTTGTTTCTCGAAAAACCGGATGGTTTTCCCTTGTGGAAGACCATCCGGTTTACTGTCAACAGTTCATGACTTGTCTATATGCCTTGTTATTTCATAAATGTGATAATTACCGCTTATGCGCTTGCAGTCAGGGTAATGTCTATATTCGGTAGACACATACCCCATGCCGCATTTGCGCAATACTTTACCGCTTGCCGGATTTTCGATATGATGCCTTGAATGTACCTTGCTGGCGCCTATTGTATTAAATGCAAATTCCAATACACTCTTGCAGGCCTCAGTCGCTATGCCCTGATTCCATAGTTTTCTGCTTATCAAACAATGAACAGAAAGACTCCGGGCATCATTATCTATTTCATCGAAATAAATATACCCGATAGCCTGTGAGGTGCTCTTTAAAACTATGACCCAGTGATATATATCGAGCTTTGAATATTCTTTAATCCAGCCAGACAGCAGTGATTTTGTTTCCAATATGTCCTTGTGGGGGGCCCAGCTCCAAAACCTGCTCGCCTCCGGGTCTGCGACCCAGTTTCGAAACATGTCCTCCGCATCGGTCATTTCGTATTTTCTGAGTATAAGTCTTTCGGTTTCGATGGTTTGCGTTTCCACATGCTTCATAGCGCATCTCCTTTTAAAACTATATAGCGGCGACTTCTCATTTCACGTAATTTTCCGCCTGCTTTATGAACATCTCCGCGTATTTGCCACCGATGGCCATCAGCTCATCGTGGGTGCCCTGTTCTAAAAGCTCTCCATTGTTTATTAAATAGATACGGTCGGCATAGCGAATTGTGCTAGTCTGTGGGCTACCATGATTGTAGTGGTAATGCTCGCCTCAAACATGAGCTTGGTCATTTTATATTCGGCCAGCGGGTCCAGAGAGCTGGAGGGCTCGTCCAGTATTAAAAGACCGAATTAACAACCAGAAGCCGGGCGAGGGCCAGCTTCTGGTTTTACTGCCAGAGAGCATGATGCCGTCCTCGAGAAATTCGCGGGAAACAGTTTTATCCAGGTCGTTCAGCCGCTCTAATCCTACCGTTTTGAGCGCCCTCAGGCGAGTCTCATCGTCCGCTTCGGGGTAATAGTACTGCATATTCTCACGGAGTTTGAAAACATCCCAATGTGAAATTGGCTTGCCGTTGATGAGTATGGAGCCGCCGTCAACATCATAGAGCCGTATCAGCAGTTTTGCCATTGTGGATTTACCCGCGCCGTTTTCGCCGACAATGGCAATCTTCTCACCCGGTTCGATTTTCAGATTTAAATTTTTCAGGCAGAACTCCGCCTCCGGGTAAGCGAAGCTGACATCTCTGAATTCCACCGACAGCGGTGTTTCAGGGAGATTTTCACCGGTTGATGTCTCTATGACGCTGGGCAAATCGAAAAATTCACGCGCCTGCTCTGCCTGCATAGAAGTTCGGGCAATACTTGTGACCGTGCCAAATAACATGCGCAGTTGTCCTGCCAATGAATTGCTTGCCGCAATCAATGCGGCGTAGTCGCCGATGCTGCCGATATTTCCTTTTATAATGCCCCAGACTATGTATGCAATCGTTCCCAGTGTTGTCAGGTGACTTATGATGATGTTGAATATGTTTGTTAACACCTGCGTCTTAATAAACCGTACATAAATTTGCTTTATGAATTTTGTATAGGTGTAGAGCCAGCCAAGCACATACCGACCCATGCTGCTTGTTTTCATGTCGGCGGCGTACTTCAGTTCGTAGAGAATTCGGGTGCCATAGTTTATTCCCCGCATTTTATCATTATATTCTTTACTTATTATTGTACTGACTTTTACCTGCTTGATACTCAGTAGCGTTTGAATGATTGTACCGGCAACGACAATCAATACGACCCACGGTCCAAGCATCGCAATGACGGCGAACATCGCCGCGCAGATTAAAAGAGAATAAAATCGCTAAACATAGTAATCGCACTTGGTGAAAACTGCTGATATGTCAGCTCATGCTTTGCGTAGTATTCGGGCTTGTCGTGAAACCTATAATCGGTTTTTATCGCCTGCTTAATAAGGAGTTTCGTAAACATAAGGTTGAACTCGGTCTGCTTACCCTGCGAGGCGTAGCTGATACCGGAAGTCACCGCGCCAACTACAAGTTCCACGAGTATAATCAGCGCGATGCTGAGCATTATTTTGCCAAAGGGTGTGCCGTTCATGATACCGTCTATGGCAATCTTTGGCGTGGCAACGCCAACCAGCGAGTTGACCAGTGCCTGCATTGTAAGCATCATTAAAAATTGATTGCCAGCGATGGAATATATTGACTGGGACACCAAATAATATATCACATTATTTTTTTATAGCAAGATTTTTGCTCAAATACAGGGTATTGCACCATCACGCTGCAATACCCTGTCCGGTAAATTATATGAAACTCCCTCTGCCGGCTTTTCCACTCACAGTTTTAAAACTATATTGCACTTCCATGAAAACACAAAATTCTTAGCAAGAAATATGTGCCCGGCGGGAATATTTTATTCGAAGGGTCTCTCCCCATGTAAGAGATTATTTCAGAGTCCTTTAGCCCGGGGATTGACTTAGATTTACTAAAAAGCCGATTAGTAAGAAAACAGGGTATTGCCTCCCCGTCTCATTGAGTGACAATACCCTTGGCTTTATTTTTTCATGCAGAGCATAGAGCCATTAAAGACAAACCCTGTATCCTCTATTTATAGATGTGGCTGGTCAGAACCGATTTACTCTTTCGCTTTAATCGCCGCCTGGGCGGCTGCAAGTCTGGCAATGGGGACCCGGAAGGGTGAACAGGAAACATAGGTCAGGCCTGAGTTATGGCAGAACTCAATGGATGAGGGATCTCCGCCATGCTCGCCGCATATGCCCAGCTTTATATCAGGACGGGTCTTTTTGCCCAGATCGGCTGCCATATGTACCAGCTTGCCAACTCCGCTCTGGTCGAGTCTGGCGAATGGGTCGAACTCAAATATGTTCTTCTTATAGTATTCCGGCAGGAATTTGCCGGCATCGTCACGGCTAAAGCCGAAGGTCATCTGCGTCAGGTCGTTTGTACCGAAGCTGAAGAATTCGGCTTCCTGTGCTATCTCATCGGCCAGCAGGGCGGCTCTGGGAATCTCTATCATGGTGCCCACCATGTACTTGAGGCTTATACCGCTATCCTTTATTATCTTATCGGCTGTTTGGACTATTATTTTCTTAATATAGGCCAGCTCTTTGACCTCGCAAATCAGCGGGATCATTATTTCAGGAACTATGTCAAGACCGGTCTCCTTCTTTACGTTTATTGCCGCCTCTATTATTGCACGAGCCTGCATTTCGGCGATTTCAGGATAGGTGACAGGCAGTCTGCAGCCTCTGTGCCCCATCATGGGGTTTTGCTCGTGCAGGCCGGTGATAGTAGTTTTTAAGTCTTCAAAGGTCATGCCCATTTCCTTGGCCAGCTCGGCAATGTCCTGGTCATGGGTCGGCAAAAACTCATGCAGAGGCGGATCCAGCAAACGGATAGTAACCGGGCGGCCTTCCATGGCTTTAAAAATTCCCTCAAAGTCACCTCTTTGCATTGGAAGCAGTTTATCCAGAGCCGCTTTTCTCTGATCGGGGGTTTTTGAGACTATCATTTCGCGCATAGCCGGTATTCTGTCGGAATTAAAGAACATATGCTCGGTGCGGGTCAGGCCTATGCCCTCGGCTCCGAACTTAACAGCGATTGTCGCATCGGATGGTGTATCCGCATTGGTTCTTACCTTGAGAGTGCGTATCTCGTCGGCCCAGCCCATTACAATGTCAAAATCTCCGCTTATAGTGGCTTCAATTGTATCAATCTTACCGATATATACATATCCTGTTGAGCCGTCAATGGACATGAACTCCCCTTCATTTACACGCTTTCCATCTACAACAAGATATTTTTCGGCTTCATTTATCGAAATGTCTCCGCAGCCCGCTACGCAGCAGGTCCCCATTTGCCGGGCTACAACTGCCGCGTGGGAGGTCATGCCGCCTCTGACTGTCAATATCCCCTGGGCGGCGTTCATACCCTCTATATCCTCAGGTGATGTTTCAAGCCTTACCAGCAGAACGGGTCCGTTTTTGGAGTGCTCGGCCGCGTCTTCAGCCGTGAAATAAATTGCGCCGCAAGCCGCTCCGGGAGATGCGGCCAGACCCTGGGCCACCGGTTTTACCTTTTTTAAAGCCTCGGGGTCAAACTGGGGATGAAGCAGGCTGTCCAGTGTTTTGGGGTCAATTTTCATCAAAGCTTCTTCTTTTGAACACATGCCTTCGTTTACTAGATCTGCGGCAATTTTAAGTGCCGCGCGGGAAGTGCGCTTTCCGTTTCGCGTCTGCAGCATATACAGCTTACCCTTTTCTATGGTGAACTCCATATCCTGCATGTCCCTGTAGTGGTTTTCCAGTTTATTGGCTATATCCACAAACTGCTTGTATACATCGGGCATAATCTCAGCCAGCCGGTCAATAGACTGGGGGGTGCGTATACCCGCAACCACGTCTTCGCCCTGGGCGTTCATAAGGAATTCACCGAAAAGCCGCTTCTCTCCGGTGGCGGGATCCCTTGTGAAGGCAACGCCTGTACCGGAGTCGTTACCCCAGTTTCCGAAAACCATAGATTGGACATTCACTGCGGTTCCCCAGCTGGAAGGGATATCGTTTATTCTGCGGTATACAATGGCGCGTTCGTTGTTCCAGGAACGGAAAACGGCTTTGATGGCCCCCATGAGCTGTTCCTTGGCATCTGATGGGAAGTCCGCACCCAGCCTGGCCTTGTATTCGGACTTGAATTGGGATACCAGTTGCTTGAGGTCGTCGGCGTCCAGCTCCGTATCGTGTTCAACGCCTTTTTTTGCCTTCATTTCATCGATAAGGTTTTCAAAACAATCCTTGTGGACCTCCATGACCACATCGGAATACATCTGAATGAAGCGCCTGTATGAATCATATGCAAACCGGGGATTGTTGGTCTGCCTGGCGAGACTTTCGGCCACCTGGTCATTTAATCCCAGATTCAGGATGGTGTCCATCATACCGGGCATGGATGCCCTGGCTCCGGAGCGTACGGAAACAAGGAGAGGATTATTTGGATCCCCGAATTTTTTACCTGTAATTTCCTCAAGCTTTGCCATATATCTGTATATATCTTCCTCCAGCTCGAGGCTTATATTCTCGCCGTCCTCATAGTATTTTGTGCACGCTTCTGTTGTAATCGTAAAGCCCTGGGGAACAGGTAAACCCAGATTTGTCATTTCGGCAAGGTTTGCCCCCTTGCCGCCCAGAAGATTTCTCATTTCCCCGTTGCCTTCAGAAAACAGATAGATGTATTTTGTGCCCAAGTTTATCGATCCTTTCGTAGTATAGAATTACATCTTAAATAAATTATATATCAAGCTATAGTTATAAGAAAATAAAAAATAAAATTTTGGCTATTTGCCTACACAAAATCTTTCAAATATTCTGGACGTTATGTCCTCTCTGATGGACTTTCCGTTCAGCTCCCCAATGGCTGAGAGAGCTGACTCCACATCAATGAGAACGGCATCCGGAGTGAGGCCGGAGCCGAGGGATTCAATGGCAAGCTCGGTACTTTTAAGGGCTTTTGCAACCGCATCGGCTTGCCGCTCGTTTGTTATAAATTCACCTGTGTGAGTTGATGTTTCGTCTTCAAACATTTTTTTAACAATCCCGTCAAGAGTATCCAGGCCCGTCCTGTCCAAAGCTGAAACCCTGCAGATGAGCTTAAAGGTTTCTTCAATCGGGGCCATATCAATTACCTGCGGAAGGTCTGCCTTGTTAATTACCGCTACGGATTTTGGGGCACCCAGGGCGGCCCTTATGGCGCAACGGTCTTCCTCACCCAGTGGCTGGGAGCCGTCAAAAACAGCCAGTACCAGCTCCGCCTGCCTGGCAGCCTCCATGCTTCTTTCCACTCCCATTTGTTCGACCACATCGTCTGTTTCCCGCATACCGGCGGTATCGACGAGCCTGAGCAGCACTTCGCCCAGAATCACCTTTTCTTCGATTGTATCTCTCGTGGTTCCCGCTATCGGAGTTACTATTGCCCGTTCATATCCCAGAAGGGCATTTAAAAGGGATGATTTGCCCGCGTTGGGCCTGCCTACAATGGCACATTTAACACCGTCCTTTATAATCCTGCTTCGCTGGAAACTGCTTAAAAGATCAGACAAAACTGAAGAAATGTCTTTCAGGGTATTTATTGCGTTTTCCGCTTCAAAGGGTTCCAGATCCTCGTCGGGATAGTCTATCACGGCATGAAAGTGAGCTAAAATATCCAGATATGAACCGTAAATCCTGTCAAGGACGGCCGATACCGCGCCCCCCAACTGGGACGCTGCGATGTGTATTGCCGGCTCCGTTTCGGCGTCAATAATGTCCATTACCGCTTCAGCCTGCACAAGATCCAGCTTTCCGTTTAAAAAAGCGCGCTTTGTAAACTCTCCGGCTTTGGCTTGTCTTGCTCCGGCCTCAAATAAGGCTCTCAGGGCGGCAGTTAGCACGGCGGGTGAGCCATGACATTGAAACTCTACGGTGTTCTCGCCCGTATAGCTCTTCGGAGCCCTGGACAATACCGCCAGGCAGTGGTCCAAAGTGGCGCCTGATATTGAACGGAGTTCCCCATAGATGATTTGCCGGGCAGGCTGCTTGGAGAGCGGACGCCCGTTTTTCGGATAGAAAACCCTTTCGGCTATGAGAAACGCGTCATCGCCGCTCAGTCTTATTATGCCAATGGCGCTTTTTTGCATTGCAGTTGCGATTGCAGCAATTGTATCGCCCATTTCTTCCACCATCCCGAAAAAATGCTAAGCTTATAATGCCCAAGTAAAGGGAAAATCACCATTAACGCGTAAAGAAACGGGTGAAAGCAGAGCCGGAAGCCGGGATTACCTATCCCGGCTTCCGGTAAATGTTACTTTTTATTATACATATCCCTCTGGGCTACAAGCTTTTCATATCTTATTCTGGCGTTCTCCTCAGCCTCTTTAAACAGCTTTTCCGCTCTTTCAGGGAAAGACAGCGGAAGGGAGCTGTAGCGAACCTCGCTCATGATAAAGTCATTGTAGCTTTTTGTCGGCGGTTTGCTGTCTATGGTGAGCGGGTTTTCGCCCTCGGCCTCAAGGCGCGGATCAAAGCGGAAAAGATTCCAGTATCCGGCCTCAACGGCCTCTTTAGAGGTGGTCATAGACTTGCCCATGCCGTTGCGGGAGCCGTGATTAATGCAGGGGGCATATGCTATGATTAATGAAGGTCCGTCATAGCTCTCGGCTTCTATGATAGCCTTGAGTGTCTGATTATAATCTGCGCCCATTGAAATCTGCGCCACGTATACATACCCGTAGGATATGGCAATCTGCGCCAGATCCTTCTTTTTAACGGACTTTCCGGCTGCCGCGAACTGGGCTACCTGTCCTATCTGAGAGGCTTTGGATGCCTGTCCGCCGGTATTTGAGTATACCTCGGTGTCAAACACGAAGATATTGATATTCTCACCACTGGCAAGCACATGGTCAAGACCGCCGTAGCCAATATCATAGGCCCAGCCGTCTCCGCCGAAGCACCAGATTGAGGGCTTCACAAGGAGGTCACTCATGGATAGGACCTCCCGGGCCAAATCGCATGCTTCACATTGGCAAACCCGACCGTTTGCCAGCCACTCGGCCTCCCACTGGGTGCCGGTCAGATCTACATCGATACCGTCCTTGCAGGCTTCGATAAGCGCGGCACCGGCTATTTTGCTGGTCTTGCCGTCGTCCATGGCATCAAGCCAGGCTTTGCCGGCTTCTTTAAGCTTTTCACTGCAGTATTCAACCTCAATGAGCTTTCTTACTACGTCTTCAAGCTTTGCTCTGCGCTGCTTAACGGCGGCCAGCATTCCGAAACCGAATTCCGCATTGTCCTCAAACAGGGAATTGGACCAGGCGGGACCGCAACCGGCTTTGTTCACCGTATAGGGAGTCGAAGGAGCGCTTCCGCCCCATATGGAGGAGCATCCTGTAGCATTGGCTATAAGCATTCTGTCGCCGAACAGCTGGGTGATAAGCCTTGCGTAGGGAGTCTCACCGCAACCGGCGCATGCCCCTGAGAACTCAAACAGAGGTTTCTTAAACTGGGAGCCCTTGACAGTTGTCTCGGCGAAGGGAAGCTCTTTATCAGACAGATTCTTTACAGCGTAGTCAAATTGTTCCTGTGTGGAGACCCTGTTTTCCAGNGGCTCCATGACGAGAGCTTTATTCTTAGAGGGGCAGATATTTGCGCAGGAGCCGCAACCCGTACAGTCCAGTGGCGAGGCTATGATTGCAAACTGAAACTCTTCACAGCCCTTACCCGTCATTTTCTTTGTGACTGTTCCAGCCGGCGCATTCTTTAATTCCTCTGCGTTGAAGACAAAGGGGCGAATGGCCGCGTGAGGACAGACATAGGAGCATTGATTGCACTGTATGCAGTTTTCCGAAATCCAGTGGGGAACATTGACCGCAATGCCGCGTTTTTCAAAAGCGGCAGTACCCTGGGGTATGCGGCCGTCGGCTGTCGGCATGAAGGCGGAAACGGGTATGCTGTCGCCCCGCATGCTGTTAGCGGGGATCATAATATCATTTATATATTTATCCAGATCCGGCCTGTCTGTCTTTATAGGTTCTGTGGACACGTCGGGAGCCGGATTCCTCCAGCTCTCGGGAATTGATATCTCCTTGATATTATTAAGTCCCGCGTCCACGGCTGCCATATTCATATTGATTACTTTCTCGCCCTTGTGGCCATAGGATTCAACGATAGCGTCCTTCATGGCTTTGACTGCCGTATCAATAGGCAGAATATTGGAAAGCTTGAAGAATGCCGATTGCAAAATCGTGTTGGTTCTGCCGCCCAGGCCTATTTCGGCCGCCAGATGAATGGCGTCCACAGTGTAAAACTTGATGTTGTTTTCGGCGAGATATTTCTTGGCTGCAGCGGGCAGACGGGCTGTCAGCTCATCCACATTCCAGGAGCAGTTTAACAGGAAGATACCTCCTGGCTTGATATCCTGAACGATATCAAACTTTTCTATGTATGAGGGAGCGTGACATGCTACAAAATCAGCCTTGTTTACATAATATGAGGATTTGATGGGGGAATTACCGAAACGAAGATGAGATACGGTAACGCCGCCTGATTTTTTTGAGTCGTATTGGAAATAGGCCTGAACCTTCATATCGGTGTTGTCACCAATAATTTTGATGGAGTTTTTATTGGCACCCACCGTTCCGTCGGAGCCCAGCCCCCAGAATTTGCAGGATATGGTACCCTTTGGAGTGGTGTCCGGCTCTTCGGTTATGGGCAGTGACAGGCCTGTAACATCGTCCACTATGCTTATTGTAAAGTGGTTTATCGGATTTTCCGCTTTGGCGTTTTTGAACGCCGATATAATCGAGCCCGGGGTTGTGTCCTTTGAGCCGAGACCGTAGCGGCCGCCGATTACGCTTACATTTGCAAATTCTGTGCCGGTGATTGCTGTAACCACATCCTGATAGAGCGGTTCACCGATAGCTCCCGGTTCCTTTGTCCGGTCAAGGACGACAACTCTCTTTACCGTTTTTGGCAGAGACTTGATAAAGTGCTCCACGCTGAACGGACGATACAGACGAACCTTGATCAGGCCTGTTTTTTCGCCTTTGGCGTTGAGATAATCCACAACCTCTTCGGCGGTATCACAGACAGAGCCCATGGCTACCATGACATATTCGGCATCGGGAGCGCCGTAATAATTGAATAATTGATAATCAGTGCCCAGGCGCGTATTTATCTGGTTCATATAATCCTGGACTATTTCCGGAAGTTTCAAATATGCTGTGTTTACCGCTTCTCTTGCCTGGAAAAATATGTCCGGATTTTGAGCCGAACCGCGGAGGACCGGATGACTGGGCAGATTGGCTCTGTCGCGGAACTTGGTCACCGCGTCCATATCTAACATGTCCCGGAGCTCATCATAGTCCCAGACTTCAATTTTCTGCATCTCATGGGAGGTACGGAAACCATCGAAGAAGTGAAGGAAGGGCAGGCTTCCCTTGACAGAAGCCAGATGTGCTACCGCGCCTAAATCCATAACCTCCTGGGGGTTGCCGGAGGCCAGCATTGCGTATCCTGTCGAGCGGCAGGACATCACATCGGAATGATCTCCGAATATTGAAAGAGCGTGGGTTGCAAGGGCGCGTGCTGATACATGTATGACTCCGGGAAGCATTTCGCCGGCAATTTTATACATATTGGGGATCATAAGAAGCAGACCTTGGGATGCCGTAAATGTTGAAGTAAGGGCGCCTGTTATGATTGAGCCGTGCACGGCTCCGGCCGCGCCGCCTTCCGACTGCATCTCGATAACATTTACAGGCTGGCCGAAAATATTTTTAAGACCATTGGCCGACCACTCATCCACGAGTTCTGCCATTACGGAAGATGGAGTGATCGGATAAATAGCGGCCACCTCGGTAAAGGCATAGGCCACATGGGC
>JGI24712J26585_10002055_pt1 | contig 16752 bp, 17 predicted proteins | sample BioPla3DNA2_FD_26585 | JGI IMG/M metagenome (IMG submission 26585) | reverse complement strand
GGAACTCCCAGCCGTGTTTTATTACAAACGGCTTTTTTGGTTCGGGGATTGGCTCGGGGCTTGCCTCGGTATCGACAGCCGTCGTTAAAGTCGGTACGGTTTCCATTATATCCTGACTTCCTTTCTTCTTGTCCTGACATCCTGTCATAGCAGGGAAGCTTGCGCAAATAAGCAGAACAAGCAATAATACGCGAACTTGAAAAAAGCGTTCACTTGTATATAAATCTTTACCGTGTTTGGAAGGATGCAGTATTTTATTCATTGTTATATCCTTTAAAGAAGGTTTGCGGCGCTTGTATATTGTCAATACACAGGCGCCGCTGAAATCAGTTATCTGTTTATCCTATCTATGCCCTCATATAGTTCGCTTACAAGCTTACTCAACCACAGCGTTTGCAAAGGCGGCGGCAAGTTCGGCAGCCGTGAGCTTTGTGCGTATGTAACGGCGCTTGCAGACAGGCAGCGTAACCGCTCCGTCTGCGGCGTCAATCACTGTCTCGTCCGCATTAAGCTCATCCATCAGGACGGCGGACGGAATACCCAGCTTTAGAGTACCCTTTCCGGTCGGATGCCAGTAGGCTGCCCAACTCTCGCCGTTGCGCTCAAACACGAAGGCGCGCAGCGCGGTTTCATCGGAGACAGCGGCCATGGTAATCGGCACAAGCTCATACTCGCCTTTCTCGTTTATGAGAAGATGATGTTCCTGACCCAGCTCACGCAGCATAAGCTTCTGCTCGGCAGTAAGCCACTTCTTCGCGCGGATGTCCTCCCAGCGACGGATGACCTCAAAGATATCTGCCGTCCTCGGATGAGCTTTGAAGCTGCCGACATTGGTCTGAACGGTGATGGGGCAGTCCCAGGCGGCGGCGCGGCTGGTGCCGTATTCATACATATCCGCCTGTGTGCCGGTGGGACCCCATCCGCCGGGCGCCCAGAAACCCCACCAGCCGAAGTTGAGACGGGTGAAGTCCTGACGCATGCGCGGCGCCTCCTCGGCGGGATACTGGTCGATTTTCTCTTTGAATACCGCCGGACCGAAGACGTCGAAGGCGTTTCCTCCGCTGAGGAAGTGCCAGCTGAAATGAGCCTTCGCGGCTCCCTCGGTGAAGAGAGTAGGCGGGTTAAGCTTCTTCCAGACGCGGTATTGGGCGTTTGGAACATGTATCTCGTAAGGAATATTGGTTCCCTCCGAGCCGTCGAAGTAAACGGTACGGAAGCCGCAGTTGAAGATTTCGGCTATCTTGTCGGCAACCTCGTCCTGAAGGTCGGAGTTCTGGTCAACATAGCAGCTGCTTGCGCCGAATTCGGAGACGTCCAGAATACCGCCCATCTGTCCCTTGGGATGATCTTCCAAATCGGTGGAAAGAGCGCCGCGCTTGCAGCCGGTGAAACGGTAAGGATATTCGGTTATGTAACCTTCATAGGAGATAAGCTCGCCGCCGAACTGAAGAATGCGGCAGCCGTCCGCCATTACGGTGTCTTCCGGGTTCTGCTCCACAAACACCTCGCCGTCTCCGTCTTCAATAGCTCTGGCAAGGGTGAATATGCGGGTCTTTCCCAGACGATGGTCGGCGCGGGGCGTTACATAGCGGGATTTCAAGCCGATATGCGTCTGCAAAAAGTGGAGCCCCGGGATGATTCCGGCAGCTTTTATCTTATCGAGCATCGCGATGACATCCGCTTTGCCGTTGGGATATTCCGGGCGGAAATCGTAGTCGCCGTTCAGCGCGTAGCCGCCCTCCTCCTTACATATCGCGGTGTAGTAGATTACCATTACGCGGAAGCCGCCCGCTTTCGCGTAGGCGATATGCTCGTCGGCGTTGGAAGGATTGATTGCCGCCGTCCAATAGATCGAAGAGTTGATATAGTCGCTGCGGCGGCTTTCAACCCCGCGTGGCAGGTCGTAATCTTCCTCAATATCGGCGATACAGTCAAGAATCTGATCGCCGGGCGCGCAGACCAGGGCGGCGGGAGTGTTTTTAAGTTTGATTCCGCGGATTGCGTCGGCGGTCATAATGCGGCAGCTCACGCGGCGCTCCGACTCGATACGGGTAAACGGGGACGCGGCAAGCACGCAGACGCCCGCTTTCTCGTCCCAGCTGACGTTCAGCCACTCGCCGAAGCATTTTCGGTGTTTCACCGGAAGCTGCAGAAGTCTCAGCTCGGCGACCGGCGGCGGGGTCATATTAAGTCCGCCGTAGGCTTCGGGCGGACAGATAAAGTCCACAAGTGTGAAGGTAAGGTAACGGTCGGCAAGCTTCATCTCGATAACCGCCTCATAAGGCGCAATCTCAAAACCGGCGATGAGACGATTTCCCTCGCGGCGGATTGCGTTCGCCTGATAAGTAGTGCGCTTGTTCGGATGAGCGAGCTTGACCTCATTGTTGAAAGGTCTGTCCTGAGTCACCGAGAAGAGTGAAATCTCCTCGTCGGCTTTCAGGCACTCCTCGCCGGTGGCAAGACAAATAAGGCTCTTCGCAATACCGTCTTCCGACACGGTAAGACGCAGCGTTTTGTTTTCAATGACGATATTCGGCATATCCTGCTCCTTTTTCGGTTGTGTTTCTTTTTTACATACATAGTTCTTGGCTTACCATTATTATATGATATTTATCTCTCCCTGTCAAGCCGATTTTCGCAAGTTCGGGGCGACGGATAACGGCAGAATAATAAGAATGCCTGTTTCTGACATTACATTGGATAACAAAACAAATTTTTACATCGTTGGTTTGTTCAGCCGTATCTTGATTTAAGTCCGACCGGGGCGAGTCAGCGTTTTCGGAAATATCTCGGAAAAGTTCTCCCGCCGCGCGGTAATATTCCACGCAGCGGGCAGTTTGATTAACTCGAAATCAAAAGCAGATTATTCAAAAAAGCGTTTGTCATAACGCTTTTTTACATATCAAATCCCGGAGCGGGAAGCCCCGCTTATCTCTTCAACTCCGCCGTAATGACTACCGGATTGTGATCGGAAGGATGCTCGCCGTCAAACAGTTCGTCGACAACGCGGTATTCCTTTACCTCAAAACCGTTGCTGGTCACATAAATATAATCGATAATGTTTTTCAGCTCTTTATATCCGTGGAAAGTCGGCGCCGCGTGACGGGTTTTGGCGAGGTATTTCGAGTCGGAGAGCTTACCGGAGATGAAGTATTTGTAAACCTCGCTTGCGCTTTCTTCATAGTTGAAGTCGCCGGAGACGGACACCGGCTCTTCGATAGTCTCGATAAAGTCATAGAGGAAACGCGCCTGCTTCATCCGGACTTCTTCCGGGCCGTGATCGAGATGGGTGTTGATATGGCAGAAAATCTCGCCGGTTTTTTTGTCGCGGAGTTTGACATAAGTATAAATTCTCGGGCAAAGGCTGCCTTCAACAAAGGAAAAACTGTCGGGAGTTTCGGAAAGCCATCTTGTCCCCTCGGAGAGCTGCTCAAAGCGGTCTTTCTTTGTGAAAATAGCGCTGTATTCGCCTTCGTCGCCGCCTTCGCGGCCGATGCCGGCTGCCTCGTAATCGCCGAATCGATCCTTTAAAATCTTCATCCACTGCGGCGTCGCTTCCTGAACGCCGAGTATATCGGGAGAATACTTTTCGATTGCGGCAAATACTTTCGCCTTCCTCTCTTCGGTAACACCGCCGCACCATATGTTGAAGGACATTATCTTAAAATCCATTTTCATACCTCTTGATTTTGGTTTATTTTTAATTTTATTTTTTTCCGCGAAGTCTGCGGAGCCGGCTGAAAAAATCGCTGAGAAGAGCGGAGCAGCGTTCAGCCATAACGCCGCCTTTGACTTCGGGTTTATAAAGCGGATAGTTGCGCAGATCGACAACCGAGCCGAACGCTCCGGCGGAGCTGTCTTTCGCGCCGTATACGACGCGGCTTACCTGCGCGTTTATGATAGCTCCGGCGCACATCGGACAAGGCTCTAAAGTGACATAGACGCAAGCGCCTTTCAGCCGCCACCCGCCAAGCTTTTCGCAGGCAAGTTCAAGCGCGTCATGTTCGGCGTGGGCCGTTGCCCTGCGGTCGCTTTCCCGCCGATTGTGAGCCGCGGCAATCAGTTCTCCGTCTTTTACTATAACGCAGCCGACCGGTACCTCCCCCTCGGCAGCCGCTTTTTCGGCTTCTTTTATGGCGAGTTCCATCCATTTGATATCTTCGTCAGCCGTTTGAGACGCCGATATTTTTCTTTCGTTTTTCATATTGATATTCAGGGGGCGACGACCAAGATGGTAAGCAGCGCGACAAGGACGAGATATATCACAATTCCCGGCACGAAGGCGCGGCGCAGCAAAACCGATGGTCGTGACTGACGGCTCCCCTCCGAGATATCTCCTCCTCCCCGGATAACAAATATCAGTCCGATGACACCGAGTATAAGGATTACGGCAGTTATGGCTACATAAGATATCATATAAGCAAACTCGCCCGCATAGGTATATATATAGTCATAAGCCACCGAAATGCCGTTATTTATAAAGTGGCAGAGTACGGCCGGCCAGAGGCGGCCGGTCGAATAGGTAAGCCAGCCGAGGCCGAGACCGGCGCAGAAGGCGTAAAGGAATTGCTGAACGGTGCAGTGCATCAGCGCAAAAACCACCGCCGAGGCGAAAATCGCAAACGCGGCGCCGTAACGCCGCAAAGCGCCCTGAACGCAGCCGCGGAAGAGCAGCTCTTCAAACACGGCAGGCATAACCGCGACCGAAATTGTATGAGCTATTACCCCGAAAACTCCGGTCGGTACCTTCAGCTCAAATCTGATGTAGAAATCAAATCCGATACTGTAAAACCAGTCGAGGACGGCTCCGGAAATCGTCGCGCCTACTTCAACGAGCAGCAGCACCAAAAAAATCGACCAGAAAATATTAAATTTTGATTTTTCGGACGGCGCCTGCGAAGCAGAGGCATATTCCTCGCCAAGCAGCTTTTTGTCGCCCGTCTTAAGAGCGAATCTCAGAATTACCGCCGGTATAAGAAAATTCAGCGCGTAAACAAACGCATCTATCAAAACTGTCGCGGAATAATAATCTTCCTCCGAGAGCTGTCCTCACCACGGGTTTAAAAAGGCTTTCAGTTCTTCAGACACAAAGGCGTTGAAGATAAACATCACTACCAACAGAGAGAGGATAAGGCCGATAATATTCATATCGCGGCGGAATCGGGCGTCGATTTGCCGGGGGCCTGTCGGGGTAAAAGCAAGGGTTTGGTTCATTATCTGTTTCCTGTATTATAAAACCGATTTTACATAAGCGACAGCACAAGTCTGTCAAGTATCACGCCGTTGTCAAGCGCGGTAGTCTTCATCGCAAGATCGCAGCTTCGGCAGAGCGCGAGGGCGCGGGAAAGCTGAGCCGGGCTGCGGTTTCGCGCGGCGTTCATGCAAAGCCTGACCCTGTATGAATTCATTTTAAGCGCCGCAGCGATCTCGTTTTGAGTGCATCCGTCGTCGGAAAGCGCCTTTACGGCGACAAGATCGGCGAAGACGCGGGAAATCTGAGCGGAGATAAACTCTGGGGGATATAACTTGTTTGCGTCCTTTGAGTGCCGCATCTCATAAAGCAGCTTGAACGCCCGTTCGCAGTCGTGATCGAGCAGCGCGTTTGAAAAATCGAAAGGACCGAATTCAAAATCTTCCTTAACATGTAAGGATATGTCGTCGGCCGTGACTTCGGTTCTGCCGGAGGAAAGCGCGTAAAATGAGAGCTTCTTTATTTCCTGAGCAAGCCTGAACATATCCCGTCCGGCGTGTTTAATAAGCTGCGCCGCAAGTTCCGGCGAGGCGTCGGCTCCGTTGGCGCGGAAATGCCGCAGCACCCATTTGACAAGTCTCGCCTGTGTTTCGTAAGGAAAGGCGACCACCTTTGCGCAGTCGTAAAGCTTTTTCAGCGCCGCGGCGGATTTTCTGTCCGCCTGAGGAACGAATTTTGCGATATCTACATATGTAAGCTCGTCGGATGTAGCGGTAAGAACCACGGTGGTATCCGTCCGCTCGGCAGCCAAAGAGAAGATTTCGCAGAGGGTGTCGAGGTCCGCGTCCTTTATCTGATTGAAGTTAATGCCGGAAATCTCGACTATCTTACGGTCGGAAAACATCGGAAGCGTTTCTATTGCGTCTTTCAGATTCTGGTGTGAGTAGGTTTCGGCTGTCAGGATAAAGCGGTTGAAGGTATCGGCAGCATCGTCTAAAACGGCGGCGCGCAGCTCCTTTTTGTAATGGCTTTTAAGGTAATCTTCATCCCCGCAAAATACCCACACTCCGGAAATATCTCCGTTTTTAATCGCCGCGTTCAGCTCTGACGCCGTCATCGCGACGCTATTGTTTCGGTTCATCATCTTTCTCCGTAATATTATCCGGGACGGGAACGGCTTCTATCGATATCCGGTTTTTTTGAACGGTAACCGGTCCTATGTCAACGGTGTAATCGATCTCTATCTTCCCGCCCTTTTCGGTAATCGTATTTGTAAGAGCGGAAGTCGTGACGGAGGTCATCACCGCGTTCTTCATGTCGGGGGAAGTAAAATAAACATACTCCCTTTTGGCGTTTATATTGAATACCAAAGCGGCGGCGTTGGCGGAGCGGAGATTTATGAGCGGGTCGCCTCCCGATTCATCGGCATCCTGAAAGTCATCCTCATCATCTTCGTCCGATTCGAAATCTTCATCGGATATATCGATGGCGTCTTCAAGCTGTCTGAGAATCTCTTTTATCCGTTCGCTTATCAGCTCGGTGATCCGGTTCTTGTAAAATTCATTCCAATGTTCGGTCTCGCTTCTGATAAATACCACAAGCCCCGGGCGGGCGATATCGAAGCGAAGCGCGGTGATCGTCTGCAGCGCGACCGGAAGTCCCCCTTCGTAAAAGTCGTCGGTATATCTCAGCTCATAAACGGTGCCGTCGCTCAGAAGCACTCCATCGGTTATCATTTCGCTGGGGCGGAGGATATTGCTCTTTATAAACTCTTCGGTTCGACGATTAAGCTCTTCAAGGCTCTCTGCCGCCACGATGGCGCGGCGGTTCAAAAGCTGCTCATATACCGCGTTGGCGGCGCCGAGGTCGTTTATCTCAGCGGTTATAATCAGCTTGAAGCGCGCCTTTAAACTTCCGGAGGCTTCCTCTTCGGGCGTATAAAGTTTTGCCGGAGACATAAGCTCCCGTATATTATCGTTCATTTTGCTCATCGGCAAGTCTCATCGTTATCTTTGATTCGGTCATATTTACCGATTCTATCTCGACTTTGACGCGCTGTCCCAAAGTGAAGCGGCGGCGTCCGCAGTGCAGCGACATCGTCTTTTCGTTGTATTCAAAATAGCCGTCAAGAGTGGAAATAGGCACAAGTCCCTCGCAGGTGTTGTCCAGCTCGACAAAGAATCCGAAGCGCAGAACCGAGCTTATCACTCCGTCGAATGTCTCGCCGATATGCCGGGACATATATTCGCAGCGATAGAGAGCGTCGACTGCCCGCTCCGCATTCAGCGCGCGCAGCTCGTTTTCGGATGAGGCTTCGGCTGAATCGAAAGCGAAATCTTCAAGTTCGTCTGCTTTATCGGCGTCCGCTTCTCCGCGCAGTATCGTCTTTACGATACGGTGAACCGAAAGGTCGGGATATCGGCGGATGGGCGAGGTAAAGTGGCAGTATTTGTCAATCGCAAGTCCGAAATGAGGCGAGCAGACGGCGTCGTATCTCGCCTTTGAAAGCGCCCGGAGCAAAACGTTCGAAGCGACGCCGGCGACTCCGTTTTCCCTCGCCTGAGTCAGCACGGCGGAAAGCGACTTCGGATGCAGCGTCTTTGCTCTCAGCGGGGTAATATCAAGGCCTAAATTATGCGCGAAGACGGAAAACACGCTTATTTTTTCCGGGTTTGGTTCCTCATGAACGCGGTAGACGCAGGGCATGCTTTGCCAGAACAGCCAGTTAGCCACTCCTTCGTTCGCGGCAAGCATGAATTGCTCTATCATCCTCTCGGTAACCCCGCGTTCCGCTTTTGTTATCTCGGCGACAAGTCCGTTCTCGTCAAGAACTATCTCCGCCTCGTCCGACTCAAGCTCAAGCGCGCCGCGGTCTTTCGATTTTTCTTCGAGTTTCTCATAAAGCTCAACCATGGCGGGGAAGTCGTCGGGATAAAGACAGCGGTATTTGTCGTAAAATTCCGAATCCTCTCCCTTTTCGCAAAGGTCGTTCATCTCGGTATAAACACCCCTTACGACGGTGCTTATCACCGTTTCGGCAAGCTCTGTCTCGCCTATCGCGCCGTCGGCGCCGATATGGACAAAAGCGGAAAGCGCGTATTTGTCCTCTCCGGTGTTGAGCGAACAGCAGCCGTTTGACAGCGCTTTCGGCAGCATCGGCGCGACTTTGTCCGGGAAATATACCGAGGTGCCGCGCGCGTAAGCTTCATTGTCGATAATTGAATGCATTTTCACGTATTCGGCGACGTCGGCGATATGAACGCCCAAAATGTACCCGTCCCCGTCCCGTTCGATCGAAACGGCGTCGTCGAGGTCGCGGGCAGACGCGGGGTCTATCGTGAATATGGTCTTGCCGCGGAGATCCAGCCTTCCCTCGGCTGTTACCGGGCGAGAAGCGATTCGCTGCGCCTCTTCTTCTACTTCATCCGGGAATTCGATATTAATGTAATTGTCATAAAGAATGGCGGAATAAGCGGCGCCGAAGGTATCGGCTTCGCCGAAAACCTCAACTATTTTGCCCCACGCGGCGCCGTCTCCGTCCGGAAACTCGGTTATCTCAATTTCAACCTTGCTGCCGGGCGGGCAGGTTACAATTTCGGTTTCCGGGATGAGTATGTCAAAAGCTACCCGCTCGTTGTCCGGGTGAACGTAATAATTCGAGTTAACCCCGCGAATCCTTGACGAAAGCTCATAAAGAGTGCCGGAAACACTTTTCAGCTGGTGCTCCAGTATACGCACTATCTTTCCCTCGTCGTTGTCGGAGGAGCCGCGGGGAGCATTTCTGGTAATCTTTACCTGAACAAGGTCTTCGTTTATCGCGCCTGATGTATTGTATGCGGAGATGAAGATATCGCTGTCGCGGCCTTTGTCCGCGCCCTCCGGCCTAACAAAACCGAATCCGCGCGGATTTGCCTGAAAGATGCCGACAACGATATTTGAGCTGTCAACGGGGGCGACTCTGCCTTTTTTTGTGAAGACAACTTCGCCGCGACTTTCAAGCTCGCCCAAAAGGGCGCCGAAAAGATCGTAATCGCCGCCTTTGAAATAACGCTCGAAAAGTTCAAATGATGTCAGGCGTCCGCCGCTGTCTTTTACTGCTTCTAAAATTTGTGTTTTGTCCATATATCACCGTTTGTGTCGGTCGGATAAAAAATGTTTTATAAAAACGCCGCCCTTGCATCTACAAAGGCGGCTTAACATATCTTCCGGTTATCAGCCTTGAGCATCGGCTGCAGCGTCTGCAGCAACTTCTGCCTCCGCTTCGGTGACAGCCTCGGTTATAGCGGCGTCAACTGCGTTGGAAGGGGCGGGGGCTGTATCGGCAATGGTGGTTTCGGCATCGCTTTTCTTGAGATAGTCGTCGATCCACTTATCGGTATCGGTCGTGGTGTCAGGCTGAATAATGTAAATTACCAGCACAACGACTGCAAAAACGATTGCCACCCACATAGTGATTTTGGAAAGCATCTGATCTTTGGCAGCGCCCTTATTTTTTCCGTAAAAGGTATCAGCTCCTCCGCCGACGGTGGTTGAAAGACCGGACTTGTTGTCCTGAAGCAAGACAACGACGATGAGGAACACCGCGCAGACCAATAATATGATGCCTAAAACTGTATTCATTATAGAGAATTCCTCCGATATAAGCGATGCGCTTTCCGAAAAATGGGCGCCGCTGTTCAATTTTATATATTATACCACAAACAGCGAAATTTTGCAATAGACGGAGGTGTTTTTTAACAAAAATATAAATTAATTCTATCCGTCAGCTGTTCCGGTCGGTCTTTTTCTGCGGCTTCAGGTTGCCGGTTTTCTGCGACCGCCGCTCAAGCTCTTCCTTTACATCGTCGTATGAAACACGCGCCTCCGCCATAAGAACGGCAAGGTGGTAGATAAGATCGGATATCTCGTTTTTAAGCTCCTCGGGCGAGCCGTTTTTCGCCGCGATTATCGTTTCCGCCGATTCCTCTCCGATCTTTTTGCAGATCTTGTCGATCCCCTGTTCGAAAAGGTAGCAGGTATAGCTTCCCTCGGCGGGATTCTTCCGCCGCTCAAGCGCCATGTCGTAAAGCTGCTTAAGTATGTCCATCTCAGTCCTCCGTTTTTTTGTATTCTTCAAGCTCGGAAAAGAAGCAGGAATAGCTGCCGGTGTGGCAGGCGGCGCCTTCCTGCCGAACTTTTATAAGCAATGTGTCGCAGTCGCAGTCGTATCTTATTTCCTTAACATATTGAAAATGTCCGGAAGTTTCCCCCTTGTTCCATAGCTTCCGCCGCGACCGGCTGTAAAACCATGTCTTCCCGGTCTCGCAAGTCAATTTAAGCGATTCAAGATTCATATAAGCCAGCATCAGAACCTCACCCGACTCAAAATCCTGAATTATTGCCGGGATAAGCTCCGACTTTTCAAAAAAGCGGGAAAGGTCAGTGCTCATATCCGCACCTCTATGCCGCGGGATTTGAGGTAGTTTTTAAGGTCGGCGATTTCAAGCTCCCTGAAATGAAAGAGGGAAGCGGCGAGCGCCGCCGAAGCGCCGCCTATGAGAAAGGCGTCGTAAAAGTCCTCCGGCTTGCCCGCCCCGCCGGACGCGACAACCGGAATCTTAACCGCATCGGAAACCGATTTTGTCAATGGCAGGTCATATCCGCCCTTAACCCCGTCGGTGTCCATCGATGTCAGCAGAATCTCGCCCGCCCCGCGCCTTTCGGCTTCTTTCGCCCATTCGACAGCGTCAAGCCCGGTGTCCCGGCGTCCGCCTTCGACAAATACCCGGAAAACTCCGTCGACCCGCTTAGCGTCGATCGCGCAGACGACGCATTGAGTTCCGAACACATCTGCGGCGCGGGAGATAAGCGACGGATCGGCGACGGCGGCGCTGTTTACCGAAACCTTGTCCGCCCCGCAGCGAAGTATTTCGCGGAAGTCGTCAAGCGTCCGTATGCCGCCGCCGACAGTAAGCGGAATGAATACCTCGGACGCGGCGCGCTCGATTACATCAAATATTGTGCGTCGGTGTTCCTGCGTCGCGGTTATGTCGAGAAAGCAGATTTCATCCGCCCCTTGGTCGTTGTAAGCCTTCGCGCACTCAACTGGATCGCCCGCATCGCGCAGCCCCTCAAATTTTACACCCTTTACCACCCGCCCGTCTTTCAGGTCAAGGCAGGGAATTATCCGCTTTGTCAGCGTGATTTTTTCTTCGCTCATGATTTCGTCTTCCGTTCTTTTATAGATTTGGTAAGCGCGACCGCTTCGGCAAGGTCCAGAGCGCCGCTGTATATGGCTTTTCCGGTAATCGCCCCGTAAATGTCAAGTTCCGCGAGCTTTGCTATGTCGTCGATGCAGGATATGCCGCCGGAGGCTATAACGGCGGTATCGGCGCTTAAAACGGCGCTTATTTTCGCAAGCCCCTCGATATCCGGTCCCGTCAGCATTCCGTCGCGGGAAATATCGGTGAATATCATCGTCTTCACCCCCGCGCTCTCCATGCGAAGCGCAAGCTCTTTGGTAGTTGCGTCGGAATCTTCAAGCCAGCCGGATGTTTTTACCCGGCCATGCATTGAGTCGATGCCGACCGCGATTTTATCCCCGAAATCATTGACGAGCCTTTCGACAAGTTCCGGATGATGCAGCGCGGCGGAACCGATTATCACCCGGCCGCATCCGGCGTCAATGTATATCTTCGCGCTTTCGTAGTTTCGTATCCCGCCGCCGACTTCAACAGGGATCGACGAGCGCCGGATAATCTCCCGAATCAGCCTGTCATTTGTAGGAATTCCGCTTTTTGCGCCGTCGAGGTCTACAATATGCAGATATTCCGCCCCGGCGGCGATGAAGCCGTCGAGCGTTTCAAAGGGATCGGCGGCGACCTTTTCGGCTGTACCGTAGTCGCCGCGCCGGAGGCGGACGCATTGTCCGCCGATAAGGTCTATCGCGGGTATTATAATCATGTTTACACCATTGAACAGAAAATTTTAAGAATCTTCATGCCGCATTCGCCGCTTTTTTCCGGATGAAACTGCGTTCCCATAAGCGACATATCAAAGCGTTCCTTTCGCCGACAGCGGCGCGTCAACTCCGGTTTCTTTTGCCGCGGCGGAAATCGCCCTCGCGGCGCTTTTGAACAGCGCTTCGACGGCGTGGTGGTCGTTTTCCGAGTATTCGAGTTTCAGGTGCAGCGTTGCGCCCATGTTAAAGGCAAGCGCGCGGAAAAATTCGACGGCAAGGCAGGTGTCAAACTCCCCGATACGTTCGGTTTTGAACTTCGCGTCAAACACGAGATAAGGCCTCCCGCTGATGTCGATTACCGCCCTTGCAAGCGCTTCGTCCATCGGCACGTATGACAGCCCGAACCGCGCAATGCCCGCGCGATCGCCCAGAACATCACAGAAAAGCTTGCCCAGCACAATCCCGACATCCTCAACCGAATGATGCCCGTCGACTTCAAGATCGCCTTCCATTTCGAGATTTATCGCAAACCCGCCGTGAACGGCGAAGGAGTTGAGCATGTGGTCGAAAAAGCCGATTCCCGAACTGCCGCAAAATCCGCCTTTTTCCCGGTCGAGTTCAAGCGACATCGAAATCTGCGTCTCTTTGGTTTTGCGGGCAAGGGAAGCGGAGCGGACCTTTTTTTCACCGTTATTTATGTTATTTGTCGGCATAATTTCACCTCATGTCGGCTGATATCTGTTTTATCGCGGTGATTAACGCGGCGTTTTCTTCTTCAGCGCCGCAGGTGATGCGCAAGGCGGAAAGTCCGGCAAACAGCCGAACCGAAATTCCGCGCTTCAAAAGCTCGCCGTGGATTTTCCGCGGAGCGGCGGGGTTGTTGAAGCGGAGAAATACGAAATTCGCATCCGATTCCGAGACTTTAAAGCCCAAACTATCCGAAAACGGCAGAAGCGCCGAATAAAGCGCCGCCGTTCCCTCGCGGATTTTCGCCGCGTTTTTGCGGAATTCATCGAATCGGCGGAGCGCAAGCGCGCCCATCGCCTGAGAAGCCGAGTTTACGTTATACGGGCTTTTGACCTTTTTAATCCCTCGGATAAGCGTCTCGTTTGCCGCGGCGAATCCCAATCGAAGTCCGGCAAGCCCTAATTTCGACAAAGTGCGAAGCACGATTAGATTCGGCTCGCTTAAAAGCAGTTCCGGCTTCATCAGCGACTCGTCGGTCCGGGCAAAATCCATATACGCTTCGTCAACCACGCATACCGCGCCGAGTTCCGCAACCCGGCGGACAAATCCGAGAAGTTGCTCTCTCGGATACATCACGCCGGTTGGGTTGCAGGGGTTTGAAAAGATAACAAGCCTTGCGCCGACTGACTTTATCTGCGCTTCAAGGCTGTCAAAACAAATCGAATATCCGTCCGGCTTTTGATAAACGGAAACATCGACTTCGGCAAGCGACGAGTAGAACTCATACATCGAAAAGTCGGGACGCAGGAATACCGCTTTCTCCCCCTTTGAAAGAAAGGAGGCGCAGATTATCGATATCATCTCGTCCGAACCGTTTGAGCAGACGAGATTTTCCGCCGGAACGCCGTAAGCGGCGCCGTACTCGGCGATGATATCCCCGGCCAATGGGTCGGGGTAGCGATTAAACTCCGCCCCGGCGATATATCCGGCAAAATCGGCTCTAAGTGCGTCGGACAGCGTAAAAGGGCTTTCGTTCGCATCGAGCCTTATCGGCAATATCTCGAGATTCGGCTGATATTCGGCGATATTATTGATTTTTTCGGAAAGAAAACCGGCGGCGTCAGGCGTTTTCATCTTTATTCAACCTCTGTCTTATCGAATTTGCGTGCGCTCCCAGCCCCTCGGCTTCGGCAAACCTGATAATATCGTCGGCGTCTTCGAGCAGGCTGGCTCTGTCATAACAAAGATAACTCGAGCGTTTTACAAATGAAGAAACCGAGAGCGCCGACGCGAATCGGGCGGTGCCGTTCGTCGGCAAAACGTGGTTCGGACCGGCGTAATAGTCGCCCAACGGTTCCGGCGTGTCGTGTCCTAAAAATACCGAGCCGGCGTTTTCGACAAGCCCTAATTTCGAGAACGGGTCGGCTATCGAAAGCTCAAGGCGTTCCGGCGCAATCTCGTTTGACAAAGCGACCGCTTCGTCGATGGTATCAATAATCACGACCGCGCCGAATTCGCCGAGGGATTTTTTAATCGTCTCTGCGCGGGGCAGCAAAGAAATCTGCCGCTTCAGCTCACAGTCGACTTTGTCGGCGAGCTTTTCGTCGGTCGTTATCAGAACTGCGGCGGCGCGGGGGTCATGCTCCGCCTGCGACATTAGGTCGGCGGCTACATAAGCGGGATTTGCAGTCTCGTCGGCGATAATCAGCACTTCGGAAGGGCCGGCGATCATATCGATATCGACCGCGCCGTAAACGAGCCGCTTTGCGGTAGCGACGTAATCGTTGCCGGGACCGACAATTTTGTCGACTTTTTTTACGCTTTCGGTGCCGTAGGCGAGCGCGGCGATGNCCTGAGCGCCGCCGGCGAGCAGTATCTTGTCAACTCCGGCAATCTTCGCCGCCGCGACGACGGCGGGATTTAGTCCTTCTTTTTTCGGCGGCGTTGCCATGATGAGTTCGGGAACTCCCGCGACTTTCGCCGGAATCGCATTCATCAGAACCGAACTCGGATAAGCCGCCGTCCCTCCCGGCACATACATTCCGACCCGCCGCAGCGGCAATACCCGCTGACCGGTGACCCGTCCGGGACGGGCGCTGATAAAGCCCTCCTCCCGCTGTCTTTCATGAAAAGCGCGGATGTTGGCCGCCGCCCGCTCCATCGTCTCATAAAGCCCGTCGGGCAGCTTAGCAAGCGCCTCTTCGGCTTCTTTGTCGGTAAGATAGAGGCTGTCAAGCGCGACTCCGTCAAACTCAAGAGTGAATTTTCGGAGCGCGGCGTCGCCGTCTTTTCGGATGGCGGAAATAACCTCATTTACCGTTTCGAGTACCTTTTGCGGGATATTATCGGCGCGCTCCCCTAACTTTTGAAGCAGCAGGGAGATGTTTTCTTTAGTATATCTTTTCAGCATTGCATTCTCACTTGATCTGCGTTCTAAGCTTTGACATAAGCGAATCGAGGTCGCTTTTTTTCATCTTGACCGATACCGTGTTGGCTATCAGCCGCGCCGAAACGTCGGCGACTTCCTCCCAGACTTCAAGTCCGTTCGCTTTTAAGGTAGAGCCGGTCTCGACGATATCGACGATTGCGTCGGAAAGCCCCAGAATAGGAGCAAGCTCAACCGAACCTTCGATTTTTACTATTTCGACGTCAAAGCCGCGTCCCTCAAAGTAACTTTTCGTCACGGCGGGATATTTCGACGCGATTACCTTGTGACCGTAGCCGGAAATGAAGCTTTGATACTTTCCGACAGGTCCCGCAAGGGCGAAGCGGCAGCGGCTGAAATTCAGGTCGAGCAGCTCATAAAACCGCCCGTCCGACTCCATAATAGTGTCCTCCCCGACTATCCCGCAGTCGCAGACGCCGTGGCTGACATAGGTAATGACATCGGCGGACTTTGCCAGAACTATCTCAAGCGGAGCGTTTTCCGCGCGGAAAAGCAGCTTGCGCCCGCGATTTTCCGGAGAAAGGGAAGAAAGATCGTATCCGCAGGCGGTGAGCATTTCAAGCGCCTTTTCTTCGATCCGCCCTTTTGTAAGCGCCATCCGTATCATTATTCCGCCTCCTTTCCGACTTCAACCGTTCTTGCGTCGCCGTTTTCGATGATGATCGCTTTCTTTATGCCGCGCTCCCGGGCAAAATCGATCGTCTGAGCGAGAGCATCAAAGCAGGAAAGCGCCGCGCAAAGTCCGTCACGTCGGAGCATGTCCGCCTGTTTCAGCGCTTCTTTTATGTCTTCGCCGCCGAAATGGATTATTACATCCGGCGCGGCTTCCGCATCTGCGCTGCTTCTCAGCGCGTCGGCGGCAAGGCTGACGTTTATCGCAAATCCTATCGCAGGGATGTTTTCTCGCCCGAAGTTGTCTATCAGATTGTCGTAGCGGCCGCCTCGCAGCACCGGCTCTCCGGCGCCTTCGATATATCCGGCGAAAAGCGTACCGGTGTAGTAGTCAATAGAATGAACCATGCCGAGGTCGATTATCACCCTGTCGCCGAATCCGGCGGAACAGAGCGCGTCGTAAAGCCCGCGCAGGTATCCTAAAGCTCCGAGAGCCCCCTCGTTGTCATGAGCAAGCGCTTCGGCTTCTTTGAAGATCTCGCCGCCGCCGTATAGAAGCGGCAGTCTGCGGATGCGGTCGAAGCCCTCGGCGGTGCCGGAACCGCGCAGCTTTCGCCCGATGGCGGCAAGCTTAACGGTGTTTTTCGCGTCGACGTATCTTCTGACTTCCGACTTTTCCTCATCGGTCAAGGGAAGGGAACGAATCAGCGCGTCGTAATAACCGACGCAGCCCAGCTCTAACTTATATTCGGCGCCCAATGATCTGAGCGCGTCGAGAGCGAGGGAAAGGCAGATAAGGTCGCCCTTCATCCCGCCTGCGCCGATAAGCTCGGCGCCCGACTGCAAAATCTCCGAGCGGCGGCCGGAATAGCCGCG
>JGI24712J26585_10002054_pt1 | contig 16763 bp, 19 predicted proteins | sample BioPla3DNA2_FD_26585 | JGI IMG/M metagenome (IMG submission 26585) | reverse complement strand
GTAAAAGATATCCCCGTTTCCAAACGTTTCTTAACCGAATCTTTAGCCATCATATAGTTAACAGAAATATGTTTACCTATATCTCTAATAAAATTTAAAAAAGTATAATCTTTTGTCCAATCATAATTATTTAATAGTTCGGCTGCATTATCAGAAGAATCAAAATCAAGAAAAAGTGAAAATTGTTTTTTTATACAGCTTGAATTATATTCAATTGTTTCTCTTGTTAATAGCTTACGTTCGTCGGACTTAAAAGAAGGATCCCCTATCATACTGGTTGCCCCTCCCATTACTATCAAAGGTTTATGACCATGTAATTGTAAATGTTTTAACAACATTATACTTACGAGATGTCCAATGTGTAATGAATCGGCAGTCGGATCAATACCGACATAAGCTGCTACTTTTTCTTTCTTTAGAAGCTCTTCCGTTCCCGGCATGATATCCTGTATCATACCTCGCCATCTCAACGTTTCAACAAAACCCATACGTTTTAAATAAATAAAACGCAAATTTACATTTTTTTTTTGTACAAAACAGCTTTTTCTATTAAAAATTTTGAAATTACAGCAAGAAGTTTTCTGTTATTTTCGTGATGTGTTAAAAAGTAAATATTTTTACTATTTTTTTGCCGATTGTATGCAAAAGCATTTTAAAAGCAAACACTCTATTATTCAACAATATAGAAATCCTATATCTTTCTTTTAATTTTAATAATTTAAAAAATAATATACTTGCTTTATGTTGCTTTTTATCGTTTTTCAAATCCAAAGGCGGTGAAATATTTTTTCTCCAGATAATTTCCTCTATTTTTTGAAATTTTTCTTCATAAGAAATATTTATTTTATCGGGAAGAGTAATATGCTTTAATATCAGATTATTAATAATTTTATACGATTTAAAAAGATTTGTTTTTGCAAAAACATTTTCTATTTTCTGCAAATCAATTTCAGCGTAATATTTATTGAGAAAAACAGCCCAATCGCATAAATGACGAACAGCAATAGAAGAACTTATCATATGCGATGCCATATGTCCCATAATATATAAAGCATTGAAAGCGGACGATGGCACATAAGCTTCCTGATTACCTATCATCACTTTTTCGCAATTTTCTACTCTTGCTTCTTGTCTCAAAATAAATTCTATATGTTTATTCTTTTTAAAAATCCCATGCCAATTTAAAAACCACTGATGATTTTCCACATATATATTTTTCCAATAAAAAACACTGTGTTTCGGATTGACATTTTTATCTTTATCAAATTTTATCCCTACAGATTCTATTAATTCATTTCCTTTACTAAAATCGTCAAAAAGATAAATATCTATATCTCCTCCTTCGCGATGAAACGGATAAGGATACAGCATAGATAATCCTATTCCTTTTAATATCAAAACTTTAATATTATTTTTAGCATAAAATGCTATCAATGTTTCCAATGTCTCGTATTGTTTATTGTATCGTTTTTCCATAGCATCAACATTGGCAGTCCATTTTAGCAATAGCTGTTGAGGAACTTTTATTTTATCAATCCAAGGGAATAAGCCGTCATAGGCAATTCCCATTACTCCCTGAATAGATGCTTGTTTGAATATAACTTCCCAATCCTCATTGTTCATGCCGGAAAATAAGTCATAAAGCGGTTCGTTTTTCCATAAACCACTCTTTACTAAAGCCAATAAACGTTTATCATTTTGATTCATACAAAATAATTTTTTTATACACCTTTAATAATAAAGAACGAAAAGGCAGTAAAATATACCACAGATAAGACAATAAACGCCATTTTAACGATTTACATTTTATTGTTTTTCCGTTTTTTCTCTTAATTTGCTGTAATAATGCAACCGCATTCTCTATTTTTATTTTTTCCGTATGTTTTGCAACGGCATCTCCTTGAAGTAATAAGATTTCGTTATTTTTTTTTACTATTCTATGTAATAAATAGCTATCCTTATATTTAAACAATATTATATCCATTTTTTTTAGTTCCGTTTTACACAATGGAACAAGTTGTAAGATGTCGTTTTCGTGAATAAAAGGTAGCATACTCGTACCTTTAGCACGAATAGTAACCGTTTTTCCGGCTGAAATTTCTTCTATCAAAAAAGCAAAAAAAGTATCACTATCAATTATTCTCATCGTAATTTTTATTAAAAAGAGCTTGATAGGTTAGCATTACACTTTCTTGATTAGGTAAACAATCTAAAATATAAACCGGAACATTTTTTATTATTTTCGATAAAGTAGCCGTTATATTATCCACTAAATAGGAATTGTAAGCAAACATAGGCGGACAAGAAGGATACAATGCAGCAATTGCTTCCAATGCACTTAGTTTTTTAATTGTATTTTCTTTTGCTTGTCTTATGCGTACGAATGCTTTGAGTGGATAATGTTCATTTTTATAACAATCTGTTTTCCCACTCCACATTGAACCATAAGCAAGTACATTTTCATTAAATCCTCTCACTATAGGACTATCATCGTTAAATAAAGAAACATTTGAAACATGTTCAATCCATAATCTTGACTGGGTACTTTTTCCTTCTCCCGATTCTCCTAAAAACAAAATCGCTTGATTATCATGTATTATAGAAGAAGCGTGTAATGCTAATGTAGAATGCGAAACAGTTGCCAATCCGTAAGCTATCCATAAAGCAAATGTAAACTCGTAAGGTTTGTAGCTTCTCCCATCAACATAATTTGTGAAAAAATGAAAGTTATTTTCTTCCGATAGCATCAGCAACGGTTTTTTTTTCTTTTTAAAATCCATTCTAAAAAGAAAGCCTTTGTCATAACTGAATAGTTTACAAATTGATTCATCAAATTCAAATTCCGATAACTGCTTGATATTTTGATAATTTTGCGGTGATATTTTCCAATCTATTATGTCTGACTCTAAAATTACTTTAAATAATAGCGCTTGATTGCTTTCTTCTTTTTCTAAAAACGGCAATCCGTAATGAAAGCGCTGAAAAAACTGTGAGGGCGTTTTCGATACTATTCTAAATCTATGATTAGCAACAATATAATCCATAAATCAAGTATTAATAATTCGCTTATTCTCTATATCAATAATTTTCGTGCAACAATGTAAAGAAGTTTCTCTGTGTGCTATCATCAGAATGGTCAAGTTTTTTTCGCTTTCGAGTAGTTGTTGTATGGTTAATTGAATATCTTGTTCGGTTTGTGCATCTAAAGCAGAAGTTGCTTCGTCAAAAAACAGCACTTCAGCATCTTTATACAAAGCACGAGCTATTCCCAAACGTTGTTTTTCTCCTCCTGATAAACGATTGGTTATTTCGCCTATTTTTGTATCCATTCCATCAGGATAAAGCGCAAATAATGATTGCAACTTTACAGTTTCCAAAACCTTATTTATTTTATCTCTATCTATTTTATCATTATCGAGTGTCATGGCGATGTTTTGAGCAAAAGAAGCATCGAAAATAAAAACTTCTTGAGAAACATAAGCAATCATATTTTGCCATGCTTTTAATGTTTTTGGTGTGAGTTCTTCGTTATCAATAGTTATTTTTCCTTTTTGCGGAAAATAAAATCCCATTAATAAATAAAAAAGTGTCGTTTTACCTACGCCTGTAGCTCCTTTAATTCCAACACATTCTCCTTTTTTAACCGAGAAAGACAAAGCCTCTATGATTGGCGTATTTAATTCATCTTCAAAAGTGTAATATATATTGTCAACATGAATGGCATTTTGAAAAGTCAATCTATCTTGACAGCTATCTTCTTCCTTTTCCACAATCGTTTTCGTATTGATATTTTCACTAATAATATCTATAGCATATTGGTTAAACTTAATTTGCATCCAACGACTTACTACAGTGCGTATTGCCGGTAGCATACGCAAAGCTGCTATGGAAAATACGGCAAACAAAATTTTCAAAGTACTTCCATCCGTATGTAAATTCATCAAAATCAACACTATCATTCCAATTACCACTCCCATTTCTAATATTAGAAACGGCAAATTGGATATACGTTCATTTTTTAATTTATAAAATTTGAGCAATTCCAAGTTGGAATCAAAACGTTTTTTTATGGAAGCAAAAGCTTTATTAAGCACTATTTCCGCATAGCCTTTAAAAGTTTCATTAATTAATCTATTTTGTTGTCTACGCACCTTATGTTCTTCTTTCCCATAAGTTTCTAATTTACGTTTTACTACAAATACATAGGCAATGCTAATAGGTAAAAAAACGATAAGCAACATCAAAAACACCGGTGGATTGTAGCATAAAACCGTAACAAGCAATAAAAATATTAAAACACCTTCACTTATAATATTGACAATAGATGCCAAAACATTAAACGCTAATGCCGAACTTGCACTATTCACTTGATGAGTAAGTGTTACNGGATGATTTTGTTTCATAAAAGTCAAATCTTTATGAAAGTAATCAACAAACATTAAGTTGGTAAAATAATGATANAGTTGGAAATAGTATTTGTTTTGNAAATTAATTATAAAAATATTTAAAATATTTTTCACTAAATAAACAAGAAAAACACCAATACATATTGCTATAATAAAATAATTGATAGATGAAAATCTCAAATATAAAAATACTTTTTCAACCCANATATTCGACATTAAACTGTCGGGGTCTAACACCAACATTAAAATAGGTAAGACGGCTGCCAAACCAATAAAATTCAACAAAGCACGAACTATAGATGTAAGAACCACTCCATAAGTTTTGGGTCGCATTGATTGAGGAATAAGAGAAAGTATTTTTCGCATATTATTTTTCAATCAGCTGATAGGCAACAAGTTTATCTATCCATTTTCGTGCATCTTCTTCTGCTTGCTTAGCTTCTACTTTATAACGAGCTGTTAAAGACCTTACAACATCTTCTATTTCAAAATCTTTATTTGCAAACTCCTTCCACAACCATTCTGAAGTAGAATTTAAAGATACAATTTTAGTTAAATTGGTGCTGTATTCACCTTGAATAATAATTACTTTTTCGCCTGCAATATCTCTTATTTTATGTTTATTATTGATACGCATATTATTTTATAAATTTTTGTTAAAAATGCAAAATTACATCTTTTTTATAAACAAGTTAAATACTGCCATTTATTTTCAGTTAAATAAATTAAAACATTACCAATAAAACCATTATGNTAAAAACCTTTTANTAGAAAAATAAAAAAACACATGAAAATTTATCATGTGTTTTAATTGTAAAACGATTGAATGAGTTTTATTCAACTNTTTTTTATTCGATTTTTATCGAACTTTTGCAAGCATTGATAATTCGTGGCATATCTTCAACTTTTGTTATTTTCNTTGCTTGTGTCGGATCNGCTTGTGATACAAATACTAAAACACTAAGGTCATCAATAACTACGGCTTCATTGCTGATAGTTTCAGGAATAGTATACGTAAATGTTTTAGAGTAAAGTTCTCCTTTTTTGTTTTTCGGTATTGCCTCACCGGAAACACCCGTAATGAATGTACGCAACATGTGATTGTGTTTGTATTTGCCAGTATTTTTATCATACATTGCAGGATAGAAAGCTTCTCCATTAGCTTGTGCTCCCCAAATATTGTCTTGCAACAATACAATATTAACAAAGTTTTTTCCTTCCGCTACCGTAACACTATCGGTGAAGTAAACTTGTACTTTACATGTTAATTGACGAGTACTTTTCTTAATAGTAGTTTTAGCAGCTACATTAGCATAGGCTTTTTGATTAAATAGTTGTTCGGCTACATATCCCCAAGCTCCTCTGTTAATTGCATAGGCATATTTATTGTCTCCAAGATTAACGAGCTCTCTGCTCACAGCTCCAGTGGGAATAGCACTTACTCCAAATGAATTAAAAAGAGTTGTCCCTTCATTTGTAGTATAAGCAGCAGCCAAATTTCCTGCGTGTATATTGATTGACCAAAACTTATGGGGCCATAGTTTGCGTAACGAATCAGCTCTCTTATGTCCATCGGGACAATAGCCACAATTAATACCTGTGTATTCTTCTAAAATTACCTTTCTGTTTTCAGGTGTTTTACTTACAAAAACTTCTTCTTTTGGTTCTTGTGGTTCGTCATCATTAGGACCACACGATGAAAATGCTAAAATAATGCTTAATCCAAGAATGGATACAAAAAATTTTTTCATATTAATAAATGTTAAGTTAAAAATAGTTTAAATTATTATTAAATTTTAATTATATACTTGTAACGTAAAATCATCAATTAATGTTGCTTGATAGTGTCGTAATGGCAATTCCGCTTTACTATTTGAATAAGGATATCCATTCAAAATATTAAAAGAAGAACCACATAAACTGTCGTATAAAGTTGAATTTACAACACTTACCCTTCCTCCTTCTTCCCAATCATAAGGGCAAGCTCTGTCGTAAGCATAAAAAGTAGTCATATCGAAACGATATACAACAATGCCACTAATTCCTCCTGTGAANTATTCATNNCCTCCNACATGAATTAAATTAGTGGAATTAATAGAAACAGTGAAGTTTANATGCCGTATAGGAATGGTTGTGTTTTGCATATCGCACGCATTCATTAATAAAGAAATACCTATGACAGCGCCTAATTTTCTCATTATGTAATACCATTAATTCAATTGAATGCAAATGTATAAAAAAAAACAAAAGAAAAAGATAATAATGAAAAAAAATANAAAAAATTAATGTTTAATTGCTAACGTTGTCGTCAGCTTTTCTCTTTTCACCTTTCCTTTTAAATTAAAATAATCAATAACAATAATATAAGTTCCTACGGCAGCTTTTAAGTTTTCGTCTGTTGTCCCATCCCAAGTAATCACTCCGTCTGTGTCTAATAAAATATTGTTAGCTAAGGTTTTCACTTTTCTTCCTCCGACATCGTATATAGTGATAGTAGCTTTATATCCGGCTTGCTCCATTTTATAAGTAATATGAAGTAAATCGTTATAACCATCTTGATCGGGAGAAAATATTTCGGGATAAGTAGCAAACTTGCTAACCGAAACTTTGCTCTCGCTATAACAGGAGTTAAGATAACAAGGAGTGGCATAGCCCACAGTAGATGCTGCCGAATGCCAATTAGAAGCATCTTGTGTTTTTCTGTCGGGATGTATGCGTTCCAAACTAACACCATCAACCGACTTCAATAAAGGATAGTGCATGCTTTCTACATAATCAAAACGGTCGATTACTTTATTGTCGGATAATAAAATAACAACTCCTTCTTCGTTAGCATAAATTGGGAAACTATTCATTTTAATAAAATTATCTTCGTTTTGATAGTGGTATTGCAATTGAATAACAGAAGGATTAGTGCTAAGCAACGCATAGTTTTTAGGAAAGAATTGAAAACCTTCTTCTATAATAATTTTTCCTGTGTCAATTTCACCTTTTTTCAAAGTAGATAAACGTAAGTTTTTTAAATCAAGAATTTTATCCGAACGATTGTATATTTCTACAAAATCGACACCGTCATCTTTAGGATTAAACAATACTTCGTTAATAATAATATCAAAAGAATCAATCGTTTGTGTGTATCCGAAAAAAAGAGACGATTGTAGGGGTATCATATTGCCTGCACAATCAATAATGGTATCGCATATACTTAATCGATAAATAATTCCACTATTAAGACTATTGTTTAAATGAATTAAAACAGCTTTCATTTCCTCGGAAAGAACGCTAATACTGTCTATTTTTATTTTTCTATCTATTTGATAAGCTCTTGGATTACAAATATTTTCGCCCAACATTTTTTCCGAAAAATACACTATTAAATGCAATGAATCCGGTGTGCTAATACGTTTTATACGCGGGGCAATATTGTCGGGATTAAGGGTGTAAACCGAATTTTTCTGTCCCGGTGTTCCACCTTTGCTATCAACAGACGAAGTCCAGTTATTTGCCTCATTGCAAGGATTATCGTAATCTATCATTTCGAGCGACCAGCCTCCGTCTTTTTTACTTTTATTATGCCATTCGGGCGTAAATTCAACGGAATGAATAAANTTGTCTTTATTGTCGTAAAGTCTGATGAGCTGTCCCCCATCAGTAATGCTCATGCTTGACACTGCCACGGTTTTACCGTAAACACTCATCGCACTCACATTGCTTTTAGCCGTTACAATAATGTGTTCCAAAGGAGACAATACGGCTTTTTCCACTGTCCTGATATTTTTCCCAAAATACAATTTCCATCCTTCTATATTAATAACATAAGGACTTCTATTGATGAGTTCTATGTATTCTACTTCAGGCAGTTCTTGTTGAGGAGCAGGTTTTGCCATAATCTCATTTATCACTACATCGAAAATAGAAGAACGGTACAAGAAAAAAGTGAAAGCCGTATCATTCATCGGATTATCTGATAAATCTAAAACATTAGCAATGTGTAACGTACATAATTTATTGTATTCAAAAGCAGAATGAAAACACAACAGCAAAGCACTATAATTGGAATTGAAAGCAACAATAGTATCGGGATGTCGATTATTTGGGAAAACAGTGTAATTCAAGCGATTAAGAGCCGATATCGAATCCAAACTTTCGTTAAAATAAAGACCGATAGTTTGTTTTTCTTCATCAATATACAGAGAGTCAATGTAAGGAGGTTCTTTGTCTATGTAAATTTCATCGCAATAAATATCATCAAAATAAAATTTTGTGCTATTGGATTTAGTATAGGTGCAAACAATTCCTAAATGAGTCATTTCAAAGTGCATACTGTCTTGNCATTCGTTTTCGAGCAAAAATACTTTTTCATCTTCATTTGCTGTAAACAACTGCCAATAGCCACTATCNGAATAAATTATTTTTACAAATATAGAAAAACTGTTAGCTATCGCACTGTCTTTTCCACTCATTAAAAGTTGGTGTTGATTTCCACTTTGTTTATAAAAACGGATAGCATCGGCATTGCCATTTTCACCAAAACGAAGATAATAACCTTCGAGTGCGGTGTCGATAAGGTTTTCGGTATTAGAGGCAATATAAAATTTTGCATAATTATTGTTTGAACCGGCAAAGGCTAATTTTATCCAAAANCTCCATTCTGTTTTTCCATGTACGGTTTTTGCCATAGANGATAAATAAGCAGTTCCGGCAACAGTTGCATTTAATTGCAATTGCAATGCATTGTTGACAGTAAAACTATCAACATTGCCGTTCCATGTAGGATTATTTAAAAGTTCCTTATCCGAAAAGTCTTCATAAAACTGTGAGTATGAACACGAAAGTATGAATAAAAAGAATAATGCCAATATGTATTTGTTCATAGTGTTTTTTTTGTAAAAGTACAATTTTTTTCCAATCAAAAAAAGACGATAATAAAAAATTTATTTTTTTGCGAAAAAATTTTGCACTTCAGACGACGGAACAATAGCTTCCTTAAAAGCATAAGCCCCTGTCTTTTCCGAACGTTGCATTTTGATTACTTTAGCGTATCCTTGATCTTTGCTTTGTCTTAATGTAGCAACTGCTTTCTTTGCCATAATTCTAAATTATTTAATTTCTTTGTGTACTGTTACTTTCTTTAAATAAGGATTATATTTCTTTAACTCCAAACGATCGGGAGTATTTTTTCTATTTTTCGTAGAAATATATCTTGACATACCCGGAACTCCCGATGCTTTTTGCTCGGTGCATTCGAGGATAATCTGTTGTCTTGCTTCTTTGTGCTTCTTTGCCATAAATCCTAAGTCAAAAAATTATTAACGTTTTTTTAAGGTCTGCAAAAGTACAACTTTTTTTCATATAAAATCGAAATTTTACAAAGATATTCAAAAAAAACATTTCTATTCTTTTCTAAAACCTACGGCAAGTTTAAATAAAGCAATAAAACTTACCGAAACAACACGCTGATTATAAGCTATATAAATTTATTTCCAAATAAATATTCAAAAAACACCCTTTATCCAATCAATTTGATAGTAAAATTTAGTAATTTTGCATTCTTAAAAAAGAATGGCAGTGGAAGATTTAAAATACTTTAAACAATTTGATATTAAGTTCTCTACGCTAGCGATAGGCATACATGAATTCCATCTTGATATCAAGAAAAAATTCTTTGCCAAACATAAAAACGAAGAAATTATAGATGCAAACATACAAGTATTATTAGAATTAAACAAAAAAGAAAATTTATGTATATTTAATTTTACAATAGATGGGCAACTGACGTTACAATGCGATATTTGTTTAGATGATTTAGCATATCCCATTCATACTGAAGAAACGCTTATCTTAAAACTATCGGAAGAAACTACAGGAGAATACGAAGACGAAAATATATTATTTGTCAACACAAATGAACACATATACAATATAGAACAAGTTCTTTATGAAATAATATATGCACAAATACCCATGCGTAAATCGCATGAAGACGTAGAACAAGAGTGCAATAAAAATATGATTAAACAACTAGAATTATATACAAGCAAACAAACACAAGCAATAGACGATAGATGGGAAGTTTTGAAAAATTTAAAAATATAATAACATGGCACATCCGAAACGAAAACAATCAACTACTCGTAGAGACAAAAGAAGAACTCACGATAAAGCAACAGCACCTCAATTAATGGAATGCAAAAACTGCGGTGCAGCTGTTATTTACCATAGAGTATGTCCTGAATGCGGACACTACAGAGGCGAACTGGCTATTGAAGCAAAAGAAGCATAAATAATGCATTTAAACACAATAAATTACTATTATAATAACAAACATCATAAAAAATAGTGATTTTTTTGTGCTATTGAATAATTATGTATATTTGCATAAATAAAAATTATGAAACATAAATACGGTTTTTTATTTTTAAGTACTCTATTTTTATTTTCATGCTCTAATAAAAATGGAAAGATAGATGCTTCCGGCTCTTTCGAGGCAAACGAAATCATTGTATCTGCCGAAGGAAGCGGTAAAATCATGGATTTAAAGTTAGAAGAAGGGCAAACTTTAACAGCCGGTCAGTACATAGGATATATTGACACCATACAGCTATTTTTGCAAAAACAACAACTTAATGCTCAGATAGAAGCTACTTCAGCTCAAATGGCTGACGTTCCAAAACAAGTAAGAGCTCTTCAAGAAAAATTAAGCGGCATGATGATTGAAAAGAAAAGATTGCAAAGCCTTTTACAATCCAATGCTGCCACCAACAAACAAATGGACGATTTAAACACCGAAATCCAAGTTGTAAGAAGTCAATTAGATGCTACACGTTCCAATTTAAACGTACAAAACAAAAGCGTATTGGCTCAAATTGACGGCATGCAATACCAAATTGCATCTTTGGAAAATGCTATAGAAAAATCGCTCATACACAGTCCTATCAATGGCGTTGTGCTAAAAAAATACGTCAATCGACATGAACTCATTTCTACCGGATACCCTATTTTTAAAATAGCCGATATTTCAAAAATGACCTTGAAAGTTTATGTATCGGGAGATCAATTATCAAATATCAAAATAGGAAAAACTTGCGATGTCAATATCGACAAGCTCAACGGAAAACAAAAGACGTATAAAGGTAAAATAACATGGATTTCGAGTGAATCGGAATTTACGCCAAAAATGATACAAACGAAAAACGAAAGAGTCAACCTTGTTTATGCAGTGAAAATCAGAGTGGATAACGATGGAGATATAAAAATAGGAATGCCCGGCGATGTGATTTTCAATTAGTTTTAAAACTCATCTATGCCAATCGTTGAAAGTGATAACATATCGAAAAAATTCGGAAAAATAGAAGCTTTACAACAGGTTTCTTTTTCGATAGAGAAAGGAGAATTGTTTGGCTTAATAGGACCCGACGGCGCCGGTAAATCAACACTTTTCAATATTTTAGTTACCTTGCTTAATCCCGACAGCGGCACTGCACGCATCATGGGCTATGACCTTATAACACAATACAATGAAATACGTAAAATTATCGGATATTTACCCGGTCANTTTTCACTTTANAANGATTTGAGCTGTATCGAAAATTTAGAGTTTTTTGCNACTCTCTANGGAGAAAATATCGAAAAAAACTACGAACTCATACGACCGATTTGGGAACAACTTCTCCCCTTTAAAGATAGACCTGCGGCAAAACTATCAGGAGGAATGAAACAAAAACTATCTTTATGCTGTGCTTTGATACACAGACCTTCTATTTTAATATTAGACGAGCCAACCACTGGCGTTGACCCTGTTTCTCGACAAGAATTTTGGGAAATATTACAAATGTTAAAAAAAGAAAATATTACCGTTTTGGTTTCCACTTCCTATATGGACGAAGCATCGCTATGCAATCGAATAGCACTAATACAAAAAGGAACAATATTAAACATTAACACTCCCACACAAATTCTTTCTGAATTTAAAGGGCAGCTGTTTGCAATTCAATCCAAAGAAATTTATCGACTACTGCTACTATTTCAAGAAATAGAATGGATAGACAACTACTATGCTTCTGGACAGCAAGTAAATATAGTACTAAACGAAAAAAACAACATTGAAAAATTACCGCTGTTATTACAAGAAAAAAACATTTCCTTTTCACATATACAAGCTATTAAACCAAATACTGAGGATTGTTTTATTCAACTTATGCGTTCACAACAAGAAAACATTTAACTATTATGGATAACTATCAATACTTAATTCGGGAATTTCCTGATTTTCCTCAAAAAGGAATTCTTTTTTATGACATAAACCCCTTGCTATCAAACTGGAAAGCATTGAATGCAACTTCTTTTAGTCTTGCTGAAAAAATAGTCGACATTATGCCTTTTGCCACAAAAACATTGTCGATAGAAGCACGTGGTTTTATTATAGGAGGCATTCTATCCACTATTTTAGAAACAGGTTTTGTCCCTATTCGCAAAAAAGGAAAACTACCCACCTACGACTCTTTACGCAGCATAGAGTACCAATTAGAATACGGAACCGACAGTTTGAGCATGGATATTTCCCTAATCAATTATCACGATAAAATCATTGTTTTCGACGATGTTTTAGCCACTGGAGGCACTGCCGAAGCTACTTATAAACTATTAGAAAATGAAATGAAAAATGGAAACTTAGCACCACTCAACAAAAATAATATTTGCTTTGCTTTTTTATTAGAAATAGAAAAACTCAAAGGTAGAACTTACCTTAGCCAACAAACAGGCATCTCCGAAAACAACATTATTTCACTGATAATGAAATAAATAATAATGAAACTTTAAAACACAAATAAAATGAAACGCACAAAGCAAGAAATAACAGACCAAACATTACTTAATGAAATACTTTCTTCGTCAGAAATATGTCGCTTAGGTTTTGTCGATAAAAATAGAGCTTATGTTCTCCCTTTTAATTATGGATACCAAGATAAATGTATTTATATCCATTGTGCCAAAGAAGGAAAAAAAATAGACCTAATCAAAGAAAACAATATCGTTTGTTTTGAAATTGAGCATACTGCTAAAATAGAACGCTATGAAAAAGCCTGTAAATGGACCACTACTTATCGCTCTATAGTAGGCTATGGAAAAGTTGAAATCATTGAGGATGAAAAATTGAAAAGAAAAGGATTAGATATTATCCTAAAGCACAATGGAGCAGACAATACAAATGATTTAAATTACGAAAAAAAACAAGTAGATGCTATGTTGGTATTAAAGATTGAAATCACTGAATTATCTGGAAAACAATCGCATAATTGGGATGAAAAACAAAAAAACATGTATTCGCAATAAAAAATAGAATGATTTTCAGGAAAACTACTTGCTAACTAATTGACGTTACGCCTAAAATGCGAACAACAAAACATAAAAAAAACAGTATATGAATATACAAGACAGTATGTACACCAGCAATCAATTTATCAATAAATCCATTTCTTTTATAATCATACTATTAAAAGGCATCGGACAAATCATGCTTCAAGAAAATGCTATAACAGGATTATTATTTCTTATTGGCATAACTTTAGGTTCGCCCAAGATGGGATTAGCCGCTCTTGTGGCAACTTTATGCGGCACACTAACAGCCATCGTTGGCAAATACAATCAAGCCGATATAAAAAAAGGACTTTATGGCTTCAATGCTGCATTGGTAGGTGTTGCAAGCATGCTGTTTTTGAAACCTGTATTAACATCTTGGCTCATGTTGATTGTAGGTGCTATATTAACAAGCTTACTCTATCGTTTTTCTATCAAAATAAAAATAAAAGTGTTCACCCTGCCTTTTGTTATAATAACTTGGATAATTCTCTTAATTTCAATAGCTTATTTTAATCAAATAATGATAGAAAGTTCTACGACTGCTCATTTAAGCAAGGGGTATTTTAGTTTTGCTTTTAAAGGCTTTGGACAAGTGATTTTTCAAGAACATTTGCTTGCTGGCATACTTTTTTTTATCGCTGTTTTCATCAGTTCTCCCCTATCGGCTTTGTATGGAATTGCTGCTGCTATAGCCTCTGCAACCATTGCCTCCTATTGCTCCGCTTCTACTCACGACGTTCTCAATGGTTTGTTCAGTTTTAACGCTGTCTTGTGTGCTATTGTATTAGCTGGAAATCAAATACAAGACGGAATATGGATCGCTATTGCCATAGCCTTAGCATTAGCAGTTCAGTTTGCACTCTTGCATTTCTCTATTCCCCCACTCACCTTCCCTTTTGTTGCTGCTACTCTGCTTATCCTTTTTATGAAAAGCAAACTATTGAGTAGAGTAAAAAATTAGTAATACAAGTGAAATTTTACTGAAAAATTTATTTTAGTAGTTAAAAAAAAAACACTATCTTTGCAAAGTGTTTTTATACTTTTTTTTCACCTATTTTTCATAAAGAAAATAGTATAAAAATCAAAAAAACATTATTGATTAATAATCTTATGTTAAGCGACTTAATTAAAAAATCACAAATTGAAGGACAATTCTTCAAGAAGCGGAGCCATGTTTGTTAAAACAAGATTAATACCAAGCAATAACAGCATAAAAAAATGAATGAAACAAAAAAATGGTATATTATATGTTGCAAAGCTCGCAAAGAAACAACGGTATATAATGAACTGAAAAAAAAAGGAATTGAGGCTAAATTTTTTCAAAAAACCACCACACTTGCCACCAAAAAAGGCATACGTAAAGTATTGAAACCCTTAATTAGTGGTTATGTTTTTGTGTATATTTTTGAACATGAAATAGGAAAATATCAATTCGTGGAAGGAGTTGCCTATTTTTTAAATTTTAATAATAAATTTGAATACCTCAACGACAAAGATATCTTACACTTAGAAAAGCTGTGTGCACACAACTACTATGTAAATCTGTGCAATAAACTAACAGAAGGAATAAAAATTGAAATCACAGAAGGCATTCTCAAAGGCTGGCAAGGAAGTATAAAGAAAAACACAAACAGCAATCATATTTATATAGAAAGTGCGCTAAAAAATATAGACATTGTTATAAAAAAAGAAGATATAACATTTAAAATTATTGAAAAATAAAATTAATATGTATTTAGTAAAACTTATAAGGCATAGAGGCGAAAAACGAATAGCTGTTAGTTTTGAGAAAAAACAAGAGTTAATAGAAGGATTTAAAAAACTTGAAGGAGCGAAATGGAGTGCTACATTAAAAGTTTGGCATTTACCCTATACTGAGGCTTATTGTAAACTTTTTAAAATTAAAGAAGAAAACACAGTTCAAACATTAAATTCTAAAACTTCTAAGCAAATAGAAGATTTTATTCGATGGCTAAAAAGTCGGCGATATAGCGAAAATACGATAAAAACATATACAGAAGCAACAAAAGTATTTCTCAATTTTTTTGCAAATAAGCCACTTAGCGATATAGATAATAATGATATAATAATTTTTAATAATGAGTATATAGTAAAAAACAATCTTTCTGCATCATATCAAAATCAATTTGTAAATGCGATTAAATTATTTTTTAATATAGTAGAAAATAAAAAAATTAAAGTTGAATTAATCCATAGGCCAAAACAAAGTAAAACTTTGCCAAACGTATTAAGTAAACAAGAGGTAAAGTTGCTTTTAGAAGCCAATACAAATTTTAAACACAAAACGATGTTAAGTTTGATTTATGCTTGTGGTTTGCGACGTGCCGAATTGCTAAACATCAAACCAAAAGATGTTTTATCGGATAGAGGACTTTTACACATACGCCAAGCAAAAGGTAAAAAAGACAGAGTTGTTCCAATAAGTCAAAAAACAATAGAAATAGTAAGGGAATATTACAAAGTTTACAAACCAAAGGTTTGGTTATTTGAAGGGCAAGTATCAGGCGAACAATATAGCGAAAGAAGTTTACAGCAAGTTTTCAAGAATGCCTTAACAAAAGCAAAAATTCAGAAACCTGCGACCCTGCATTGGTTAAGGCACAGTTATGCAACACATTTATTAGAATCTGGTACAGACATAAGGTATATTCAAGAATTATTAGGACATAAAAGTAGCAAAACCACAGAAATCTACACTCATGTCAGTAACAGATATATTCAGCAGATAAAAAGCCCATTTGATGATTTATGACTAATTTTTTAAAAAAAAACAGTTATTATATAAAAATAATTAGTATTTTTGCAAAAAAATAATACGCAACAAACTAGCGCCTTATTTCCGAATATGGGTGTATAAGAGAAAGTTTGTAGCGTGTATAAACGAGTTGTAAGACATTTTGGGGTCGATAATACAAGAATGATAAAGGCAAGATATGAATTGGAATGAATACTTTGAAATGATGAAAGACTGGAAGA
>JGI24712J26585_10002049_pt1 | contig 16772 bp, 17 predicted proteins | sample BioPla3DNA2_FD_26585 | JGI IMG/M metagenome (IMG submission 26585) | reverse complement strand
AACTGTATTATGGTTATCCTTAACAGTAGGACACAAGCCATTAACATTTACTATTCGACTAGACTCAAAATTACTTTTCATATAGTTACCTAAAACCACTATGTTATTATAACGCTCAGTCGTAGCAAAGAAATCTACTCCTTTATGCTCCTCTAACGCTTTCTGTGTATATTCATTGGTTATGTACATTCTTGGATTATCTACTATATCGTCTAGGTAATCTCGCAGATATGTCGTTAAAGGTACAGTATCAGGGAACTCATACTTTGGTCCACCTAAAATACTTACCATAAAGCATCTCTCTCGATTCTGTGGTATTCCCCCATACTCACAACTGTTTAAAACAGTATAACTATTAACATAACCTAAACTCTCTAAAAATGCACACCACGCTTCAAAATCAGGCTTATTACGCACGGATAAAACTTGCTTAACATTCTCCATAAATAAAATCTGTGGTAAATGTAACTCAGCTTTAGTACTCTCTTTTAATATCCTCTCTAACTCCCACAACAAACCACTTCGAGTACCGCTACCTTTTTTCATACCTTGCTGCTTACCAGCCGTAGATAAATCAACACACGGAAAGCTATATGTAAGCATATACAGGTACTTATCTATTTCGTCAATAGCTAAATCCTCAGCGGTGACTTTGGTAATGCTACCTAAATTTCTATTCTGCAGAAACTCATTGTATACTCGCCTAGACCATTTAATCCCTCGACGCTTATAATCTGCAACACACATGACTTTCTTATCGTCCATAGTTAAACCTAGACGCTCTAACCTATTATAGACCTCGTCGTCAGATAAATCCTTGGCATAGTCAGTCTTATCTTTGCTATGTACAGCATTATACGATGTGTTTACGCTTATATTCCACTCGGAAATCCTATGACTCTCATAATCTATACCTAATTCGTCTAATGCCATAGCTTGACTCCCATATCCCGCAAAAGTCTCTATAAGTCTAATCTTTTTATTAAGCATATTTACACTCCTATTTCTCTTTTATGAACTCCTTCGATACATAGCTATTAAACTTAGTTGGGTCAAACCAATAACAACCCTCACATACAGTAGTGTTTTCGTCCCCATATATCCATCCTTCACTATATCCTAGGCGGCGAGCATCATATCTCTTTTTAGTTTCCTTGCATTTCTTACAATGCGCCCTCTTAGCATTATTAACAGCCTTAGATAGTGGCTGAAAGTCCTCAATACGCTGTGTAGCTACACTCATATTGGTGTGCTCGTCGTACCGGCCGCTTTTATGGTCTACTTCTATATCCGCACTTGTATCCAAGACAACACAACGCCTTTTCTTTATATCTCGCTGTATATCTCGTCGTATCTCACGGTGACTCTGCGTAATAGACTTATTCTTACCATCTAACCTGACATAAGCTACTCGTGACCCTCGCTTAGTACGAATTACATTGTACTTATCACCTAAGTAACTACCCGGACTTCTCGCCCAATCATTACCGTTCGCAGTTTTAAAGCCTACATTTAAAGCTGTTAAATCTTCAATAGCTATATCCTCACTATAATAATCCTCAGCTGTTTGGTGATTAACTGATATCCCCACGTACACCTCAAACAACATACCTCGTGTCTTCGGCCCCAAATGACACCCTCGATTACGACTAGCAAATAAAAGAATGTCTTCCTTTACCCGTGTGTAATGCCTTTCCTCTTTACTAGGTAATTTCGCTATCTTGTCTAATAGTTCTTGCTCTATCTTCTTATCCTCTCGTAACATACACCCCACCTATACTTTCTGTATTACTACCCTATGATACTTGCGCTCACCATTTATTATTGAACGAAAGCTGTAACTATCGTTTCCCATAAAACCTGCTGATGATACTTTACCTATTAGCTCATACTCGTTTTCGTCATGCTCATATAAGTAGGTAATAGGTACACCCATTAGGCCTGTGTAGTCTTGTGGTATATCACGCACAGTTTCTACAAAAATAACCTGAGTATCATCAAATGTCTTATAATGATTAGGGTTATATTGCTTAGTAAAGCCTTTGGTCGCTGAACCTCGCTTATTTGGCAGAGAACTAAACCAACATACCCCATTAACACGCATACGATTATCTTTCTTCTCCCCCATATCCTCATAGGTCTCATAAGGACTGTAGAAATATCCGACTGTTCCTTTAAAACCACCTCGTTCTACACGCAAACGATTCCTTAGAATATAGGTAAATATATTCTTATATGTAATTGCATTTTGATTACCTATGACTATCAAATGCTTGTTATTCTCAAATATCAAATCTACAAACTTTCTAAATAAACTAAATGGTGGATTAGTTATAACAATATCACTTGATACTAAGATANCCACACACTCGTCACTATCAAATGAACCATTAGCCAACGGTGTTATAGTCTCATTAATCCCGTCGTAGCTATAATGAAAACTCCCCTCACCGGTATCTAAATTGGTAGCATGTAAGTGCTTAAGCTTAAACTTATGAAAATTATCTTTAAAGTACTTAACAAAGTTACTTTTCCTGTAATCATCACAATTACAATACACAACCTTATCGCGCAATTTCGCACCGTAGTGCTTAACCTCAACTTCAATATCTTCATAGCAAGTATAGAACTCGTCCTTTTTTTCTACCTTGGCTTTTGATAATACAGTACTTTTCTTAGACATAAATATAACCTCCCCATAAAATACTTACTTTTTCTTAGTATATTTTGCCTAAGGCCTCTAAAAAGGCGTAAAAAAAATAAGTCTGAAAGAGGTATTCTTTCAGACTTTGTATATACTTTGATTAAACGACTTCTTCTTTCTCTTGTACCTTAACCTTTTCTAAACTCTCCATTATATCTTGCTTATCAATAGCTTTATTCAGCCAATAAAAGCATACAACTACGCTAATTGCTCCCAAGACAGTTTTCATCTTAGATTTTACGATTATGCCAGTCCTTAGCTCCCCACATACATACTTCTGTGCAAGTAAAACCTGTCATACCACACTTAGCCACAGGTGTATCATTCGGAGCGATAGCTCGTAATGTGTCCTGATTCAATTTAGACAAGTTAAACTCATTAGCAATAAACTTGCGTAAAGTTTCTGCAGTCTGTAATGCGATTTCTAACTGCGCTCTACCACACAAACGCTCTTTACACTTTAAAAAGAAATGCTTTGCAAGTCCTTCCTCGGTTATCATAACTAATGTTCCCTGAGGGAAACAATAAGCTACACTCTTTATATCTGCAAGCCATTCGGCCTCATATTCTGTGCCTTTAATAATTTCAGGAACATAGAATCCAAGTTCATCCGCTGTGTCGCCTTTAAACCACATAGTGTAACTCAAAGTTCTATGCCTCTGTGCCTGAGCTAATTGTGCAAAAGTACCTTTATAAGAAACACTATATGTATTACCTATATGGTTTTCAGGTAAAACTTTCTTATGTCCATACTGACAAGGAATAAAATCAAACTCTCTACCTTTATTATCTTTCACGGGTGTTGCAAATAAACCCCACAACTCTGAATATAACTCTCTAACACTGACCATCAACTTATCATTGAATAAATTAGAATGATTGGCAAGTGCTACATTCAAATCAAACAACCAACCAATGATGTAGCATAATTGTCTCTGAGACACTGTATAAGCCATAGTAGTGGGTGTGAATACACTAGTCATATAACGGGCGTTTTCCTGTGCTAATTTATTTACTGTCTTAGCATCTATCTTCGGATAAGTAGTTGATATTATTTCTTTAAACTTACCAATCCATTTCTCATATAGTGCCAATTCAGTGTTAGTTTCAGGACGCATTACAGTGTAACGAGCCGACTTCTCAGAGGTCACATAATAATTTGTGCTGTTTAATAACATAGCTAAAATTTTAGGTATACCACTAATAGATATTGTTAAACTAGCGTGGTCGTACACACTATGATGCCCACTCTTAGCTGTCATATCAGCCCTAGCCAAAGCTTTTTCCTCATTCTGTATAGCATTATCAAGGTAATCCTCGGGCATATAACAAATACCTGCAGTTTTACCCGCTATTTTCTTAAAGTCTAAATCAACACTCGTCCCTGTATTCGTACTGCCGACTTCTACAGTCCTAGCTATAATACTTACCTTCATATTCCTTTTACTCTCCTTTATTACTTATTACTAATGCTACGATTAAGAATGTCACTTAGCAGCAGAACAGCGTGATTAAACACGTAACTAACGTAACCAAACAACTATTAAGCGATAAACTTTATTGGGGGATAAAATTACACGCTATACAAAGGAAAAAAACTTAGTACTATGTACTATGAACTATCTTTTACTTACTTAGGAAGATTTCTTTGCTGTTCTGCTGCTAAGTCACACTCTTAGTGTATAGATACTACGCTTTACAGCTTCGTACCTATATCAAACCTATTAATAAAAATAATTTTTGTCTACCCACAGATAAAAGCACTCGAGTGAATCAAAAGCCGCCTTGACCTCGGCCTCAGTTGTTTTTATACTCATTAAAGGCAACTGAGTTTCTTTCCAAGATACTACGACATCTATACATCTTAATATGTCAGACCGTACTATGTATTCCTCCTTTGCAAGTAATCTCTCAAGTATCTGCTTGATATTCTCGCCCACAGGTGCCTGTGCTTTCTTGCGTAGATAGATAAACTCAATTAAATTTACATAACTTTGGCATATATCAATAGCCAGTAAGTTGAGTAATCCCGCAGCTACTGGTTCTTTACCTCTAAGCTTTTTCTTGACGTCACGCATCTTTGTATCCAAATTATACAAAGACATAACTTCACCCTTATAAGGATGCCTATTAAACATATCATACGTCATAATTCTTTTCTCCTTTAAAATTAATAGGCGAGGGCTAGGGAATGACCCTAACAGGTTTATTTATCGTGTATACCCAATAAATAAACTTCGACTATACAAAGCTCCTCGCATAAATGGAAGTGAGGGGAGTCGAACCCCTGTCCGAAAATACACTGATAATACTTTCTACACGCTTAGCCATTCTCACACGATTATACTGTGACCACCCTTGGCAAATGGCAATCCACAGGCGTCTCAGTATGCTGATAGTACTGTAAGAAAGCCTCAGCAAAGGAACTTTATCCTACAGAATTTTGTTTCGGTTGAACCACTTCCGGCGTAGCACAAAATCAAAAGCATTGCCAGAGGGCTTTTCAGCGTTCTAGTGAACGCCTAGTAGACTAGGCTACAGCTAACATAGAGTTGTTAGTTATTTCTCGTGGACTTTTTAAACGGTGTGCCCAAACCGTGCGTGCTTATATTATAGAAATACCCCCGTCGAAACCAGTACACCCCCAGATAAAACTACCTTATACTAGGCAGTGTCCAATCAGATTGCCTTACTGCAAAGGCATCTCCACATTCAACAATATCAGGAAAATTACTAGTTGCTATCTGTATTGCTGACGGTTCTATCTCGTAGGCCCAATACTTAACATTAGTGAAACCTAACTGTTCTAAGCAATAACGACCTGTTCCTATACCGTCATACATAGATAAGACCTGTAATTCTTCATCCCTATCAACACCTTCTAAGCCCTTACGCAGTAAATGGATTATAACCTCTGCAGTCCAACCATTACCTAACCCATGATAGGCCTTGCTAGCACTCGGTGCCGCTTTACAGTAATCGTCAGGTAATGTCTGTAATCTTGTTGCCTCTTTCACTGTCAGCTTTCGTACTGCATATAACCCGTCGGCAACAGGTAATTGGACTTTTATACCTTCTATTTCTGCAAGGCCTCCATTTACACGGTATTTTGGTGACACTTTTTCGTCTTCTGTTACAGGACATAGATATAAACCTGTCCTCGCACCCATACCGCCACCACCCGCACACTGAGTACAAGCTTTACCATTAGGTGAAAAAACTCGTGAGGATTGCGTAGTACTTATCTTATCTTTCTTATTCTTAACAGTTCCTACTCTTATACTCTTAGAACTATCTATAAGCCCACCTGTTTGCTTACCTTCATAATATCTAACATCCAAAGCATAACCTTTACCATCTTTATATGGTACACCTTGCTCTAAGATATCAGCTACCGTACAGTCACAAGACTTCGGTAACTCAACCTCACCAAAATTATGTACATAAAATCTATGCCTAGTCTGTGCTGAGAATAAAGCTGAATTTATGTATTGTAAAGGATAACCAAGCTCAGCCGCTATTTGCTCTTTAATTGCAGGTGCAGCACTCTTATTGTTTTCATATAGAAAAAAATCAGGTTGAAACTTTTCCTTAGCTATAAGGAAATTACGAAACAACTCCCAACCTAAGCCTTCGGCCTTTGTCTCTCTACCCTTTGTTTGTGCCACACTCCAATGTGTACACGGGGAACCCCCTAACAATAACCTCATAGATTAACCTCTCTTTCTGCGCTCCAATACTAGTTTATTGCACAAGGCCTGATTATGGATTTATACGAAGGGCATTTTGAGTCATACGCTTCACACCTATATCAAAATACTTCCTTTCAAGTTCTATTCCAATAAATCTACGCCCTTTGTTCTGACAAGCTACACCTGTTGTAAAACTACCCGCAGTGAAATCTAATACTAAATCACCCTCATTACTGTAAGTCTCAACTAAATACTCCACTAATTCTAAGGGCTTTTGAGTAGGGTGATACCTGATATCTAAATCACTACTATAAGTCTTACTTTTACTCGGTGTGTAAGGTACAGCACACGATACAATATTAATAGGATTTCGTTCTCCTGTATCAGGCTTACGGACACGACGCATTGTACTGTAAATGTTATTACCTACCTCTGACTCCTTAAAAGTTTTCCGTTGAGTTAAAAATTCTTTCTCAGCTACTAACCATTTCTGAGGATTAAATGTGTACTCTCCTGTTTTGGAGAATAGAATGATATCCTCAAGTACCTGTATATGGCGTTGGTCAGCCTTAAACCCATTCCCGGATTGGTTCTTAAGCCACCCAATATTTTCTCGAAACTCATTGACATTACTCATAATAAGATGACTAGTAAAAGGCTGTTTCCCAAATAAAACTACTGGAGCCTTGGGTGCAATATGATGTATACTATCCCACATTTCAGTAAAGGGGATTATCGTATCCCAAGCACATGTGGTCGTTCCATACGGTGGGTCCGTAATTATGGTATGCACTTCGACACCCTCGGTAATAAGCTGTCTCATAATAGATATACAATCTCCAAGATATAAGACACCCCGTGTGTTTCCCTCTCCTATCACTACCTTAGTCACTTTCTCAACCCCCATTTTATAGTCTATTAGGTAGTATATTTACTGCTCAGGCCCGCAACTAAAAACAGTTCAACTTCTAGTCGAGCTGCTTACGGCTACCTTATTCGGTCTTGTATATCTTTATATCTTACATACAATGCTACAATAACCCAAAGTAATATAGATAAAAGCCATAAACCTACGATTAACAATATACATAGCCAAAGAACGTCGGAATATAGCGTTATGATGGTATAGAGCACAGCACATATACATATCAATTCTACTAAGGTCAAAACTATCAAAACTGCTTGGTATTTCCTATGCACATTAAACGCCCCTTGCTTTATCTTTAGTCGGTAACTAATTTCCACACAGCTATTTTACGACCGGTCTTTGCACATACTTTCTTTCCTACAACCTCAACCATACCTTCATCTCTCATCTCAGTTAGCCTAGGAGCTGCAAAATTACGCTCACAATATGGCGTATGTCCTTGTATAAATAGTATCTCAGCTATCTCCATAGCTGTTAATTCTTTACCATCTTTTAATACGTCAAGGATTAAAGCTCGACGTTTAGCTATACTAGGCTTAATCTTCTCATAACTAGCTAATTGTGTCTGCTCTGTCATATATTCACTCTCCTTAAACCACTTAGAATATGGGCCACCACATCAACAGTCCACCCATTCCCTAGTAACTTGCCTGCTTCATTCTTACTTACAATACTCGTATATCCCACAGGAACCCCCTGTAATTTCTCACACTCATTTATAGTTAATTTTCTATAAGTCTTGTGGTCCTGAGTTATATTTAAGTCAAATAAACTAGCACATATCGTAGGACAATTACCTGCTATATCATACACTCGGCCCCTTTGCCATGTCTGTTTTCCGGCGTTATCCTTAGGGTTTATAGTAATAATCCCATCATAACTGGTAGTCGGTGCATATACAGTCCTTTTAAGATAAAAATTTATATCTTTATCAAAGGGTAAATCGTCTACAATGTCTTTTAGTACTATACTTTTTACTTCCCACGGATTGATAGGTATATTAGACCAATAAAATCGCTTTCTTATATGACCTGTGAAATACCTACTATCTATAAACACACGCTTAACACCTAGTAATTCGTCTATTTCGTCCGCTATGTCATTACGCATCCTTACATTTTCTAATAAAAAATGTACCTTAGGGTTTATAGATTTTAAGTGATTTAAAATATCGAGATATACAAAGAATAACTTACTTCTCTCATCCTCAAAATTTAATTTTTTACCCGCAATCGAAAACCCTTGACAAGGCGAACCTCCAATTAGCAAGTCAATACTACTCCAATCAATATCCCACTGTTCCCAGTCAAGAATATTTCCAAGGTGTATAGTATCTGGATAATTATGTTGCGTGACTTTTATAGCACTACTATCTATTTCACTCGCATAGTAGGTTCCTATCTCTAGTCCAGCTCTCTCTGACGCTAGTCTTCCACAGGACATACCATCAAATAAACTTAACACATTCATTTTCATACGCATTAGGCCTCACTATTTACTGTTTTCGAATAAAATTATTAAGAAAATATGTCTTCGGCCTCTAACATCTCGGGCAACCTAGTTGCTAGGTTGTTGTAGATATGTACAACCACAGGAACTAAATGTGACGCAGTTAATCCTAGACGCTCAGCTATAAACACAAACCCATCTGTATCTATTACAGAAGCTAAGTCCGATACGGTTTGAAAATCACCACATAGATTATATATTTGGTCGGTAGCTAAACAATCAAACCCTGATAACATAACTATAGCAGGTACATCTAACTCGGCTTTAATTGCATCCACTAATTCATTATAGAGTTCTTCATAATCCGTACCTACCCAATCATCTGTGAAGAAATCAATCCATGAGCGATAGTACCGTTCTTGACAAAGATACTCAAACTCAGATAGAGTTATCATATCCGCCATTTGATACTTCTCTGCAATAGCGTGTAACCTAGCAGCTACTGTACACGGACACCCTTTATCAGCACAGGATACTGTATTTAACCCAAGTGACAACACACGAGGTGCACCACATGCACAAGGTTCAGTTACTAGGTCAGCTAACTCAGGATTACCTAATAGTTCACTTATTGCTTTTATTGATAATTTAGCCAAAGTTTCTATCCCCTTTCTTAATACCGCAACAGACTTTTCCGTATCTTTTCGGTTCCATCCTCTAAGCGTAATTTAGCTGTACCGTCTGTAAACTCCCACAAATGAACGGTAACCATAGTACCCTCAGTAATATCTTTACCGTCAGAATTACGTAAAGTAGAAGTTCTTATTGTGCTGACTATGTCCTCGAATTTCAGCTCAACAAGATATAACGAACCTCTACGTCTCGGGACATTTTCTATACTGATTATCTCAGCCCCTACAGGCGTAATACTTTCTACTTTGTCTCTTAATTCCTGTTCCTCTTGCATTTTAGAATAGACCCCGGAATCATATAAAATAAAACCACCACAAACTACAACTACCAAGACGAACGCCAATAAGAACTTGCTTAGTATCCTGAGTAAGTTAGTGGACTTCGTTTCGTTATCCATACCACTTTTACTCCTTTCACAGCACTCCTATAACATACCTAATTTACGAGCCAATATAAAGGTGGCTGCTGCGTCATAACGAGCGTCATGCAGACTGTTTACCTCTCCAAACAGCTTTCTAGCAACAGGTTCAACTTTATCAGTCAACCCAAAGAACTCAAGTGCTTGGCCTAACTTATAACCTTTCTTAACTTGCATCTTATGCTTAGCTGTTAGCATAACATCTTGATATGCTAAATGTGGTGCCGGTAAACTACAACGAGCAAACTCAGTTTCAATAAATGTTCGGTCGAAACGAGTGTTATAACCGTAAAAATCAGTAACACCCTCATATAAAGCTAAAATGTCATCTAACCTGTCATAGAACTCTAAACCTCCTGAAAGTTCTTCTAAAAGTGGTACAGTCAAACCATTCGCCTTAGAAGCACCGTCTTCGATTTCTTTTACTTTAAACCAAGCNTTGAAACCCGTTGCCTTTCCATTATCTACTTTAATACACGATAATTGCCCTATGTATCCCGGCCTTAGACCGGTTGTTTCCGTATCGCCAATCAATATAGCCATTTACTCCTCCTCCCCATCACTTGTGACCGAAGGTGTTTCACAGGTCACCACAGATGTAATTAAATTCAATGCATTTTCCCAAACTAAATTGGGTACTTTACCAAAACAAAACGTAAGGGGATTTTTACTCACTGTTCCGTCCTTTTTATAAGGCAAAAACTTTAAGTCAGCACTTTGTGTAGACGTGACTATTCGAAATACACCCTTTACGCTCTTTTCATTCTTACCACTCCCATAAGTTATTACACAAGATTGTTCTGGTTCCAAACCTTTCTGAGCTAGAAACTCCTGTAATATACCTATAGTAGCATCAATACGAGCCTGTATAGCACTATCTAAAGCCTTGGTAGCCTCAATATACTGCTCTTTGTAGTTAGACACTAATAAAACCTCTCTTTCTAGTATTTTATGGTATTTATTATACAAGGCCCATTTAACCTAACCACTACTTGAAAAGTTCTTGGACTTTCGAATAAATATCTGTTTGTATATCCCCAATACTACGAAGTACTCCATCCTCAGAACACGCTACCGTTACCCAACCATAATAACTAACAGCAGCTTGTGCCGTTTCCTTACATAAAGCTAAATATCCTAAATCCTTCTCATGTATATCGGCCTGTGTATTCGTAGCTTTCTCACGAGCACGCATTAGATTAACTGTTACATCCAACGGTACATCTAAATACACTACTAGGTCAGGTGTAGGTAAACCCATATGAGTGAACTCCAGCTCATAAAGCCATTTGAAATATGCCTCTCTATCTTTCTTAGGTAATTTAGACGCCTGATGTATTGCATTTGAAGTAGTATATCTATCACAAATAATTACACCACCTCGATTGTAATACGCACCCCAATCCTCTTTATAAGACGCATAGCGGTCAATAGCATAATACTTAGATACTTCATAGGGACTAAGTTCATTAACATCTTCTCCAAACTCTCCCCTCAAATACATCTCAATTAACTTAGCCGAAGGTTGACCATACCTAGGAAAGCTTAAGGGCATATGTCTTATTCCGTCTTGACCCAAACTAGCACTTAATAATTGGGTCTGTGTCGCTTTACCTGAACCGTCAGTACCTTCAAGAACTATCAATTTTCCTTTTTGCACCACTGCTCACCCTCTCATTGTAATAATTTACTTTAACATATCTTTATTACCTAAGGCCTATAGAAAAAGCGCCACCTTAGGTGACGCCTTTACTTAAATAGTGATATTATTAAACACCCAATTTCCGTTGATTGTATACACAATTTTTATCGAATACATGACTTAAATCAGCGTCTAACGGATGCACTTGTAGTTGGCGTAATCCTTTTACCCCCACAAAATATTGTACTATGTCTTTGGCGCGACTTGTAAGCCCCTTAAGTCTATCGTTATTATAAACATCAGAGTAAGTATTACCTGTAAAAGACGCTGTAGCTAAAGAACCTGTATGTAAGTCTATTCCTACTAGTTGGCGTTTAGATACCTTAGTTGAAAACATAAAAACTTGAAAGGTTCTAAATACAGATTTAACTACGTCTCCTCGTTCATCCTGCGCCCTAGTCCAAAATATAACCGGAAGTTTATCAGCATAACGTAGTACTCCACTAGGCTCTGTATCATCAAACGCAGCACCTTCTAATCCCCACATAACTCTCTTAATAGTGTCACCACATTCAAATCTATGGATAACATCACCCCGAGGGTCTACTAATAATGCTACATTATTTAAAGCTGTAATATCTCCTTTTATCTCCTTAATACGCTGTAATTCCGCCCGAGACACATACTTTTTATCTGTTTCAGGCAATCTCTTAAACGTGAGATACCTATACACATTAAAAGCATTTTCGCCTACGTATAATGTATAATCACCTAAACGGTATCTATCATAAATAATCATATTGTGTTTCAATTCACACTCACGAGTACTATACGGATAAAAGTGAGTGAACGCCGCCGCCATAACCCTAGCACGCTCTTTACCAAACTGGCCATGTCCGCTACAGTCACCATACCCTACACCCATAGACCTTATATTAGTCTTAGGTACTGCGTATTCCCCTCGACATATATCTACTACAGGATATAATTCCTGTAATGTGTCCGTAGCCATACCTTTTAACTTTAAACTAAATAATACTGCTGACCAAACTGTACCTGTTTCCCCACTTTTATCACTTTGTGCCCCAGCTAAAGCAGCTATATGACTTACATCACGCACATTAGCGTAGTCAGAGTCAGAAGCCTCATAAAACTTATTTAACATATCTTCTGCGTTTACACTATCTATTCGAGTTGCCCCATACTGCTCACAAAACTGCTTAGCCGCAGGTGAACTAGAATAAAAGACTATTTGTTTTATACGCTTTGTAGGTATATTAAAATCACGTATACATGTCACATTAGGTGGAATATAAATAGCTTTTATACTAGGACATCTATTTAGTAATCCAAACCATATTTCCTCTGTGCTTTCAGGGAAAATCAACAGACTGCCGTCAGCTATGCTGTTAATCCCGAATATACGAGCATTTGAATATTTCCTTAAATCACATATGGTACTTTTCCATCTATTATTCCACCACACCGACTCTACCTTAGGACAAATAGATTCATCAAATCTATTTCGGCCTTGCCATATGACTTTATCTAAACTATCGTCAGGGATTATAACCACAGATAATTTGTTTTCACTTGACATATTCCTAATATAAGTGTGTGGGTGTTGTAACACAGGTGTTCCTACCTGTACATAAGTAACCCAATCTTGATGTAAACTTACCTTTATATCATTAACACACGTGAAAAATAACTTACCTGTACTNGTCATACCTAACATACTTCCTGTTACCATATAACGCTTACTGTTTTTACGAACAGCTACATTGGCTATGAGATAATAAGTATCCTTAGTACATCGGCCGTTCCATATATTCCAACCCCTAGTATCTCCACCGGACATAAGCGACCCTGCTAAAAATCGAGACTCGCCCTTATTATTAGAATTAGAAACCGGCTCGTATTCGGAAAAACCATAAAAATATGTGGGTTTGACATCGCTCCACAAATGTAACGACTGCATAAATGTATCTCGTTTCTGTGTCGAAGTAGAATTAAATACTGGGTCAATATTCTTAGGTGCTGTACATAAAACCTTCGCCCCTTGTAAATTAGGGAATACTTGACCATCTTTAATAGTACAATTTAGATACTCCACATTCTCAGGTAATTCAGGAACATCTTTAACAGGAACCTGTTTAGCTAGTATATTANCAGTGTCAAATAAAGCCAACCTATGTGCTGTACCAGTGAAACCTAAATAAATTAAATGCTTGCTCACGACCANCCCTCCTATACTTTGTTGTATACACAATCTTTTGCAAATAAATCTCTGGGTTCTGTATGTAAAGTAAATTGAGTCAGGCGATTGACACTCGGATAAAAGTTCTGTATTGTATGAGGGGTAACTCCAAACCACACAGTCGAGTAGTTAGCGGTAAATATTTCACCTGAATGTAAATCAATACCTACCAGCATACGGCGTGATACTTTGGTTTTATAGGCAAACACTAGAAATGTGCTGAAAATAGCTGGCACTACTTGTTCGTGCTCCGTTGAGTGGTAAGTCCATCTGTAGATAGAGGGTAATTTATCAACATACCTAAGAACACCACTAGGTTCAGACGCACTAAGACACGCACCCTCTAAACTAAGTAGAATGTAGATAATCGAGTCACCACAAGTAAAACGGTGAATAACTTGTCCTTGGGCGTCTACAAGTAAACATTCATGATTAGGTCTATGTGAGTCAAAATCCCTCACAAAAGCGTCATACATAAACTTATACTCTTTAAAGCGTTCGCACCTAGTAGGATTAAAGGCATTGAACCCTACATACAAAGTATATTCTCCTAATGAAAACTTTTCATACTCCAGTAGTTTCTTAGGTACAGCATTAACAGTAGTACATAGTGGATAAAACTGCGTGAAAGCCGCTGCTAGTAACCTAGTTCGTTCCGCCACAAACTTCCCTGTTTTAGGGTTAATTTCAGAACCTACACCCCTAGTTTCTTTTACATTTATATTCTGTATAAGTGCTTGATATGTGCCCTTACAAGTATCCACAACAGGGTACTTCTCTTGTAGTGTTTCAGAAGCTACTCCTATAACTTTCGTACTAAATAATGCCGCTGTCCATATTGTACCTCCAATACCTTGCCTATCACTTTCGACACCCGCTAACGAAGCGATAGGTGCTAATTCGTCGAGACTTATATAGTCAGAACTCGAAGCCTTATAAAATTCACTTAACATATCCTCAGGATTATCACAGTCCTTACGCTCAACATTATACTTAGCACAAAACTCAGCAACTGCCGGAGAAGACGAATAAAACTTCATTTGCTGTACGTTTCGTTTAGGTATGTCTATGTCGTATACCTTAGTCACAGTAGGTGGTATATACACCACTTTCATATCTGGACATCGCTTTAATAAACCTAACCATATTTCTTCAGCACTTTCAGGAAAAATAAGTATACTAGCATTGTGACCGCTACATAAACCAAACACTTTGGCCCTTGAATAAGGGCGTAAATCACATACAGCCTTATCATAACCATTTATAACACTCCACCAATGATAAATAACTTTACTCTTATCAATATCTTGTTGCTTATTTAAACTGTGCCACAGTACTTTTTCTCTTTCCTCATCTCGTATTCTAACTAAAGGTGTGTGTCCTGAGTATAATATACTTGAGTGATAGGTAGACGGCCAATTTAACTCGGGGGTGCCTACCTGAATTAAGTTCATATTATTTTTTATTAAGGTATTAAGACCCTTTCGGCTATGAAAATGTAACTCGCCCGTAGAAGTCATACATAATATACTGTCAGTTATATTAAATCGCTTACTACTTCGGCGTACAGCTACCGTAGCTATTATATAAATATTGTTTTCACGACACATGCCATCCCATATGTTCCAACGCNTATCACTCCAGAGTAACCAATGAGGCGTAAAAGCACTAATATAGTTTTCGTTGTGTATTTTATGTCCGTAACAGTACTTCGGTTCTTGAGTAGGGTCTACCCATAAGTCTTTTATGGAAAATCTCTGCCGACCTCGATACATAGGCCTTTCCTTTGTAGGTACTGAACAAAAGACTTTGACACCCTGCAAACTAGGGATAACCTGTCCATCCCTAACGATACAATTTAGATAATCTACTCCCTCAGGCAATGTAGTAACATCTTTAACAGGTATACTTCTAGCCAATATATTATCAGAATCAAATAAAGCTATTCTATGTGCCGACCCTGTATTACCTAAGTAGATTATATATTTACTCATTTTAGCACCTCCTAAAAACAGCAATTATTATATTAATACGCTACCGGCCTATGTCAAGTAAAAACACCTGTAATGTTACAGGTACTCAAGAACTCGTACTTCCCACGATTTATCGTCGGTATTCTTATAACGGGAGTACGCAAAATCAGGATACTCCTTTAAAGATTTCCTTTGCATATGTGCTAGTATTGTCTTACCTATGGCCTCGCCTAGCTGTATAGGTACTGCGTTTCCTATCTGTCTATATTTATCTGAAACAGACCCGCAAAACACCCAATCTATCGGAAAACCCTGTATAACACTGTATTCCTCTATGCTTAACGGCCTATATTCCGTAGGATGTGCTAGGGCAGTAGAAAACATTACAGGTGAGGTTAATAATGTGGGTGACGGCTTATCATAGGATAATCGCCGATAAAACCCTGTGCGTCCTCCCGAAGTATAATAGGCTTTACCCAAAGCTTTCTCTTGCATATCCACAGGTAAGTCACGCCAATTCTGACCTTCTTTTAGATACTGATAGTAATATAAGCGTTTATCAGAAAACGGTGTGTAGGTATGCTCTATTCCAACAGGTAATCTTTTAAATGCCTCCCTTATTGTTCTCCACTTAGGTAAACCATAAGCTACGTTATCCGAATGGGTCGGCGTTAAATAAGGTACCTTATCTCTACCTAAATATCCTATCATAATCAATCGCTCTCGTATCTGTGCTGCTCCGAAGTTAGCTGCATTATATAAATTAAAACTTAAGGTATATCCGAACTCCCGCAACCTAGTTACTATACTTAGCAAGGCCCCACCTTTGATTGTTTTTCCTCTTACCGTACCCTCCGCAGATAAAAGTCCTCTTACATTCTCTATGACTATATAGGTGGGCCTTATATCTTCTATGAGGTCTATGTACCGTAAAAATACATTGCCCCGAGGGTCGTTTAACCCACCTTGACGACCTGCTGTACTAAATGCTTGACAAGGGGGCCCTCCAAACA
>JGI24712J26585_10002040_pt1 | contig 16812 bp, 13 predicted proteins | sample BioPla3DNA2_FD_26585 | JGI IMG/M metagenome (IMG submission 26585) | reverse complement strand
AAGAAGATCGGTGGGATGGAATTTTATGATGTGAACTTCTCCTACATTGACAACGAAGACTTTACTGAGGAATTCGTTCCAGTACCAGAGCAAGGTGGCGGCAAACTCATTCCTGAGGGGCTGCATAAACCGGGCCAGGTATATACGGTCGCCCGCGGCAAATCTGGGATGCTTGGTGTCTTTAAGCTTGAAACAGAAATGGTCACCGGCTCCGGAAAGTTTGAAAGAACTGGTATTGGATCGGATCGAGAAGCCAAAGAGTCCATCGATACAGCATACAGATATTTGAAAGCAAACAGTAAGAATGTCAGCGGTACTATCAGCACCTCGACCAAGGATTATCTGATGCATCTTCAGGACTTAAATGGTATTGGCATCACAAACCAATTGTCCTTGACTGCCTTCATTGCGCTTTGTTCTGCTGCGCTACATAAACCAGTGATCAGTAGTCTGGCTGTTCTGGGTAACCTGAGTATCAGCGGAACAATCATTAAAGTTGAGGAACTGGCTAATGTTCTTCAGGTCTGTCTGGATAGTGGAGCTAAGAAGGTCTTATTGCCGATTACTTCCGCAGCAGACATGGCGACGGTCCCACCGGAACTTATGGGGAAGTTCAATCTGATATTCTACCAATCACCTGAAGATGCTGTGTTTAAAGCTTTGGGGGTAGAATAATGGAGACGATAATTTTAAAAGGCACTGAAGATATACGCGTTTGGGGAATACATACAATGGATGATAAATTGTTCCTTCAAGATCAAATTATCGCCATTGGATGGAAAGATATGGGCGATTTGAGCAAAATTGATAGCACAAGAGAGGCATTTAAGGAAAAGTACAGTACGATTTATTCTGATGCCAAAAAAGGCTCTATTGCAAATGGTGCAGGAATGCTTTACCGCTTTGCAAACGAAGTTCAAATTGGAGATTACGTTGTATTCCCTTCAAAGATTGATCGCCAAATTAATATTGGAATCATTGATAGTGACTATATATTTAATCCAGATGCAACAGAGTATGTACAGCAACGAAAAGTCAAATGGTTGAAACATCTCCCAAGGACTTCCTTCTCGCAAGGTGCCCTGTATGAGATAGGATCTGCAATGTCATTCTTCTCAGTAAAAAACTTCGCTCATGAATACTTGTCGGCACTGGATAAAGGATTTAAAAAAACGCCAGTTTCATCTGATGAAGAAGATGAAAGCGTCGCAGCAACTGCTGAAGACATCATAGAAACAACAAAAGATTTCATATTGAAAGAACTTAGTAAACATTTAAAAGGTTATGACTTTGAATTGTTTGTCGCAGATCTCCTTAATGCTATGGGATACAGAACATCTGTCTCGGCTCATGGCGGTGATAGCGGCATAGATACAGAGGAAAGTGTCACTTGTAGTTGATCCGGCTGAGTATGACCCAAGCTGATCGTTAAGCTGCCTTGGGGATCGCAATCCACCAGCAAAACTTTTCGACCTTCCTGAGCTAATCCAATCCCCAGATTGGCACAGGTTGTGGTTTTCCCAACACCGCCTTTTTGATTGGCGATGGCAACTACATGGCAGGGCAAGGGTCATCACCTCCAACCTGATTAAGAATGGTCCTCAGCAATGTTGTAAGAAAGTAGCTGAAAAAGATATTGGACTCTTGATCCATGACAATATAGCAGTCCATATCATCCGGCATTTCCTGCCCGATGAATTCATACATCAGGCCAAGATAAACGGCGAACTGATCACTCTCCATAATGGAGTGGTTGTAAAACAGCGAGTTTAAAAACATTTGTAGACTTTCTCGATCGGCAAAGGACTCTAATGCAGTACGAGCGAAGGCTCTTCCTTCTTTATCTGCAATAGAGCAGAGTTTCAGATACTGTTGATCGTAAAATTGATTTTCCATTGTGACCCTCCTGGATTCTTATTTGATAGTTTACTTTGGAGATTTCTTTCAATAAAAAACCGCCCCAAGAGAGGCGGTGGCAGAGAGGTGAGATATTAACATANTAAAATTGATTTAGAAGTCTCTGCGGAATATAATAGTTCAAAACTTAGAATAGTGAAGATAAAATCAACGCCTGAGATGCGTGAAAAAACCGTACTAAAAGCGTACTATCGNCCTTAATAGACGAGAAAAAGCNTCGATAAAGCTGAAAATAATGCCTTAGAACCGCGTGAAACAGCCCGCTGGAGNGCGTGAAAAAGTCAAAACAGAGAGTGGGAATAGTACAAATCCCCCAAAAGCATAGAATATTATGCTTTAAGGGGATTTTTATTTTAGTGACTCCAGTTCAACTCCTTACATTTTTGAGTCGATTTTATCTCTTAAGATTTTGCAAGTCATAGTAATTTCGAATGAGTAGTACGTTTCTAGTGATGTTGGAGATGGTTTTGATATATTAAAATGTATTGAATCTATGCGCAGCATATGGTATTCTTACATTAACAAATGATTAAGGAGATCAATGAATAATGACATTATAACAATATGGAAATTGAATACTGAAGTACGCCTTTTTAGGCTAATTTAGTATGCCATATTGTGAAAAATGATTGATTTTGACGAGAGGTCTGTTCACAAACGTGCACAGGCCATTTTTTATTATGTGGCATACCTCAAGGAGGATTTATGTTACAAATTAAAGATTTGAAAATACTATTACGAGATGATTACCGAGTGATTTTAGATGGGTTCAACTTTTCTCTAAACGATGAGGACAAAGTTGGTTTGATTGGTGAAGAGGGAAATGGAAAATCAATCCTTCTTAAAACGATTTACAACAAAGACGAAGTTTTGAATTATTGTGATATTTCTGGGGCGATTGTAAAATCCGATGAAATCATCGCCTATTTACCGCAAAATGTAGACAATCAATATCTTGGCTTAACAACGCAACAATACTTGGATAAGAACTTGGATATCCATGCATTGGACTACAACAATTATTATCGATGGCTGAGTGAGCTTACCCTTGATGAAGTGATCCTCTCAGAGGAAATCACCATTCGAGACTTATCGGGTGGTGAAAAAATAAAGTTTTTGCTTTTTGTAGAAATGTTAAAGGATCCCACGGTACTTTTGATGGACGAACCAAGCAATGACCTAGATGTTGATTCGGTTCTTTGGTTAGAAAAATTTATGCAAGATATCAATATCCCGCTCATATTTGTATCCCATGACACAAGGTTACTCAAAAATGTAGCAAATCGAATCATTCATTTGGAGCAAATTATGAGAAGGACGGTTGCGAAACATACGATTGCAAAGGGCGGATATGACGAATATATTTTGAACAGAGAAACAAGTATAGCCAATGAAACAGCCAGAGCAATCAATGAGCGCAAACAATTTGATGAAAAACTAGCTCGGTATCGAAAAGTGCATGATTCTGTTCAATATGCTTTGCAAAACACAAAAAGCAATAATCCTGGTGTTGGGAAAAACTTGAAGGATAAGATGCATACAGTCAAAGCTCAAGGGAAGAAGCTGGACGAAGAGAAGAAAAATCTAACAAAAAAACCAGATTTTGAGGATGCAATCGACATATTTTTTGATGACAAAATCAGTGTCCCAAATGGAAAGATGCTATTAGACTTTTATCTGAAGGAATTGAGTGTAGCGAATAAGATTCTAGCGAAAAATATAGAGCTAAAAATAATAGGACCTGAAAAAATATGCATCATTGGAGACAATGGAAGTGGCAAAACAACGCTTATTAAGATTTTGATGAAGGAATTGGAATCCTTAAACGTAAAGGTGGGCTACATGCCTCAAACGTATTTCGAATCGGAGAAAAAGGAAATAAGTGCTTTAGAATATCTGTCTACATTTGGAACAAGGGAAGAACACATTAGGATTTCAAATGTTTTAGGATGTTTAAACTTCAAAAGAGAAGAAATGTTTAGAAATATTTCCGATTTATCAGGTGGGCAAAAGGCAAAAGTGTTTTTTGCTAAGATGAGTATGGAAATGGCTCAAGTACTCGTCCTCGATGAACCAACTAGAAATCTATCTCCCTTATCGCAGCCTGAAATCATTGCGTCTTTAAAAAAGTATAAGGGTGCCATTATTGCAGTCTCTCACGATAGAGANTTTATCGACCAGGTGTTTGATAAAGTATATAAATTACAGGAAGATGGATTAAAGCTTCAGTGGAGCGATCATTAGTAGATAGAGGGATATTCATCGAACCAAAAGAATGTCTTACCACGGTATCAACGAGTATAGGATGAAAGACGATTAAAACATCGTCTTTTTTCTTGTATAAAAGTGTGCATAGTACGACATTCGTTTCATCCTGATTTATGGTATAGTAGTAAAGAGGTGACGGTCATGAAAAAGTCAAATGAATGGAAAGAAACGAATACAATCGATATAAAACGAATAATTACTGAAGAAATCGCTCATTTTGTTGCGCGGGCAGACCAAGCGGATGGGATCAAACGTTGGCGTACGCCTTTGGTTGGTTTTGCGGATGTACAATCTCCTGAAATTCGGAATTTGAAAGTGGCAGCGGGCGAAAAGCATCTTTTTCCAGANGATATTATGGAAGATGCGCGTATTGTGATTGCCTATTTTATTCCTTTTGAAGAAAAAATTGTTCAAGAGAATGCAACGGGAGAAATGGCATCGAAGAGTTGGGCTGCTGCCTATGAGATTACAAATGCCATGTTTCCAAAGCTAAACGAACACATTATACACCTTCTCGAAGAACTTGGATACAATGGGCAAACGGCGGGAGAATACGCTGGTTTTTCTGTGGAAGAACTTCGAAGCCGGTGGTCGTACAGGCACTTTGCTTATGCGGCGGGTCTTGGCACCTTTGGAATTAATAATATGATGATTACTGAAAAAGGGTGTGCTGGACGTGTGAATACCATCATCACCAATTTGGATGTGAAGCCCGATTCTGCGCAAAAAGAAGAGCGTTGTCTTTATAAAGCCAATGGATCGTGTGGCCTTTGTTTTCATGTGTGTCCTGTGGGAGCATTGACGAGCGATGGCTTTAAACGCGAGTTGTGTTATGTACAATGTGCTAAAAATGCGCGAATTCATCAAGAAAACTACGGGAGTGACTATGGTTCAGGAGCTGGGTCTGAAGTATGTGGAAAATGCATTACTGGAATGCCCTGTGGATTTTATCAATAAAATTAATAGACTTTTAAATGCGTTGAAGTGGAAACCTACTTCAACTTTTTTTGTACAACGGCATGTCGTATATCTGAAGTGAAAATATTCAACGAGCGTAGTTGCCAACGAATACATAACAAAGAACAAGTTTTACATGGTGACATGTAGGAGCGAAACAAGATGAATATTGAACCTCCGTATGCCGAACGGAACGTACGGTGGCTGTAATCTCTTTTTTTATGAAGCAAGATTCATTGCAATGCGTTCGGTGAGAATAACAGCAATAATGGGCTCAATTTGCATAGAGTGGGTATCTAATAAGCAATGAGTTGAGGAGGATGATTATGAAAGCTTTTTTTCAATTATTGATTGAAACGTTTAAGGAGTGGAAGGCGGATAACGCACCGAAGCAATCGGCGGCTTTGGCCTACTACACCGTTTTTTCTTTGGCTCCGCTTGTGAGTTTAATTTTCTTGTTACTCGGTCTAATTTATGCACAATCTGATATTTCCGATATTTTTTTAAGTCAAATCTCAGGTTTGATTGGAGAATCCGGTTCAGCAATGCAGCCGTATTTGAACGTTTAGACCGAGTAGAGCTAAAACAATTAGAGACGGATCAAAAGCTTGGAAAAATATTTAATTACATAGCAACACAAACGGAAGTAAAACAAAATATATTCTTTAATGGTCAGATATACGATGCATTCAGTTTCATCATTGATTTAATCAAGAAGGCAAAATCAAAGCTAATACTGATTGATAATTACGTAGATACCAACACCCTAAACGTACTTTGTAAAAAGAATTCCGCAGTTGAAGTAATGATCGTTACGGCGGGTAAAGGCAGTCTATCCTCTAAAGACATGACAAAATTCAACGCACAATATCCTAAGCTAATTGTCAAGACGATGAATGACTNCCACGATAGATTTCTTATCATTGACGATATAGAAGTCTATCATATTGGAGCGTCCATCAAAGATGCTGGTAAGAAAAGTTTTGGGATAACGAAAATAGAAGATAAAGACTTGATTCAAAGTCTTGTGGGTAAGGTGAGGTAGAGAAAATGACAGAAGAGTTGCACTGCATGGTGTTGATAGTGGATAGGTAAAGACAAAGTTGTGGCGTTATTAAATCACGTCCCAGATACACGAAAGCATTCAAGGAGCAGATGGTAGCGCTTTACAATGCCGGTAAAACCATGAATCAGTTATACAAAGAATAGGGACCCACCATCACCACGATCAGTCGCTGGGTGCAGAACTACAATGCCACCGGCTCTTATAAAAAGTCAGACAATCGCACCGGGCAGGAAAAGGAACTCCTCGAGCTTTGTAAAAGGAATATTGAGTCAGCNCGTCCTCTAACGCTTTGATGACAGTAAAGGAGTTTACNACGCCAGAAAAATCAAAGCGGAGCTCTCCCGACAGGGAATTTGCATCTCTCGTCGCAGAATCTGCCGCATCATGAGAGAAAACCCGAGAGAAAGCGTCTACATCACCAAAAAATACCGGGCACCCAAAATGCAAGTCAACGAAGAGATGACTTCGAACCGGCCGGATCGCCTCTTCGATCAACGCGCTCCTCTGGAAGTTGTGGTATAGGATCTGGTCTACCTACGGGTACGACAGACCTGGCGTTATCTGTGCCCCATTCAAGATCTCTTTAACCCGGAAATGATCGGTTGGTCGATCGGGGCGAAAAAGAACAGTGAACTGGTAAAACAAGCATTTCTCATGAGCGATTACAATCTGAAAAGCATTTGGATGTTTCACTCGGACCGGGGCAGCGAATTCAAAAAACCATTGCTGGAAGACATGGTGGAAGGATTCACTGGGGTTCGGTATAATCACCACCGACTGCATGGATCTTTGTCCTATCAAAGGCCGATGGAACGCAGGCAGGGGGGTCATATAAAAACGGTTCTATTTGGGGTTGCCAAATCAATTATAAAATGATGAGTAGTATCACAGGGGATGCATTATCCACCGATGAAACCTAATTTGTATATGGAGAGAGTTTCATTATGAAACAAGGTAAAAACATTAATTTATTCCTGATGGACGGAGATGCCTCCGGTCGTATTAAATGTACCTTAGCGAACTGGACCGGTATCGCATATAAAATCCCACGCACGATGCTGGATAAGGCGCGAGAGATAACTTATCTTGATCAAACTGGCGTTTACTTTCTTTTCGGCACTTCAGATGAAAGTGGAGATCCTGTTGTTTATATCGGTCAAGCCGGTATTCGCAAAAATGGCAGAGGCATCCTCTGTCGTATAGATGAGCATCGCCGTAACAGCAAAATGTATTATTGGACGGAGGCCGTAGCCTTTACTACTTCAAATAATTCTTTTGGGCCTACGGAAATCAGCTATTTAGAAAATCGTTTCTGTAATATGGCAATGGGCGCTAAACGATATGCAGTCAAAAACGGAAACGACCCAAGTCCCGGCAACATCACTGAAGAAAAAGAAAGCGAGCTGGAGGAGTTTGTCTCCTATGCGAAACTCGTGATGGGAGCTTTTGGATATAAGGTTTTTGAACCCTTAGTGGCAACAAGGTCTACAGTGATTGAGATTAACCCTATTGACAATGAGCCCACTTTGTATTTCAGTACAAAAAGGGCTGAAGCCACAGGAAAACGAACACCGGAAGGATTTGTTGCTTTAGCAGGAAGTAAGATTTCGCTTTCTACGACAAAGAGCTGCCCTGACAATGTGATCAANTATCGTGAGAAATATGCAGGCAAATGGGATGATCAAGGATATTTAACGGCCGACTTGCTTTTTACTAGCCCTTCGGCTGCAGCAGGTTTCATTGGCGGATCCTCTTTAAANGGGAATATAATGTGGAAAGATGAATTCGGGAGAACCCTAAAAGATATTGAAGACACNGAATAAGGGCATTTCCTANTAAAAGATTGCCTGAAATCGCATAACTTGCCTAAGAGGATATGGAGAAGACCATTATCTTTTTTGTTCGGCTCTATAATAAATGCTGGGGTAGGTCATCATCCCGGCATTTATTTTTTGTAAAGAATGCACCTGTACCAAAAAAGCGGATGAAAAAAAGCTGAGAAAAATCCGAAAGGAATTCATGGACGCGTTTGAAATAGTTTTGCGCTACCAGGAAGAAAATCGCTGGTTTGTAAATGAGTCCTATCAATTTTCTTTTCATGATCCTGCGCAACAGAATACAATCGCTCCTTCCGAACTATTGCGTACGCCGGACCGGATTGATCCGGAACACTTATTTGACGAAATGGACAAGTATTTGGATATTAGTCTGCGGTATGCTGCGTTTTGGCTTTCTATTCATTATTATGAAGCTTGCTGGTTGGAATTGGCCGAAAAATCGGAATTCATTGATCCGGAGGATCGTTGGAAGAATACGCCCGATATACAAGATAAGTACTGGAATCAGGGTCCGAATCTAACGCCGTGTTTTGTCATGACGGAATATCAATTGCCCAAATATTTTCTTTTTTATCATTTGGATACGAAGGAAAAAAGACCGGATTATGGGCGAATTGACCTGTTGATTACCGACGAGGCCGGGCAGGTCAATACGCCGGTTGCCGCGGCAGGTTTTTCTTTGGCGAAAAAAGCCATCGTCCTGGGAGATACAAAACAGCTTTCGCCCATATGGGGATTGGACCAAGAAACCGACAAATCCACTGCAAAGGAATTCGGCGTAGATGATAAGGAATTCTCCGAAAGACAAAAACGAGGATTAAACTGCTCTGATCCGGCGAGCATTATGTTAGCAGCTGAGAATGCCTGCAAGTGGAGACACGCAGAGGATGAGGCGGGCTTATTTCTGGAAGAACACTATCGTTGTGTGGATGGGATTATTGAATTCTGCAATAGGCTTTCGTATAACGGAAAACTGAAACCTTGTCGCGAGCATGAATCTCCTCTACAAGAGCAATTGGATGAACAGAAGGTGAAGCCGTTTGTTTTGTATACGGTAAAGGGATCGGAAGACAAGCGTTCCGGATCCAGCCGATTGAATGTTGTGGAAGGAGAGGCTGTTGTAGCCTGGATAGAGGAAAACCGTGAAGTCTTGGAAAACCTGTATGCGCCGAATCATATCGCAGATATTATCGGGGTGGTAACGCCATTTGCAGCACAAGCCAGATGTATCCAAACATTATTGGAAACAAAGGAAGGCAACTATAAGGATATTACCGTAGGTACCGCGCATCGATTGCAGGGAGCGGAACGACCGGTGATCCTTTTTTCGGCAACCTATGGAGACAATAGTGCAGATGCAAGTTTTGTTAATAGTACACCCAATTTAATGAACGTTGCGGTATCAAGAGCCAAGGATCTCTTTGTGCTGTTTGTAGCAGAAATAAGAAGGAAAGACAAAGGAGCCGTGTTTAAGTGCATCAATTGTTATGGGCAGGACCGGCAAATCACATTTAGTACAATAGCGGAAAATGCGGTACAAAAGGAAAGCGAAAGGGAACAGGCATCGGTTGATGAAGGGATGACAGAGGCGGAGCTAAATAAACCGATAAAGGAGGAGGCTGAAACGATCGGAATGAATATATGTCCGAAATGCGGTAAGGAACTGCGAGTGAAAAATGGCAAGTACGGCAAATTTATAGGATGCAGCGGATTTCCGGAATGCAAATATACAGAGAAGTTAAAATAATATCCTTAAACCGAAGTAAAACCGACGCCTATTTCATATCGGATATGCGTCGGTTTATGTTATAGTTTACATAATGAGGATGCTACGAATCGCTTGAAATTACAGAAAGAAGATGTTTATGAAAGGCATACGAAAAGAAATCGGCGCGAGACGGAATTTGAAATTCCGGCTGGTGATTGAATCGCTGCTGATCGGAGTACTTACGGGAATCATTATCTCTGTTTTCAGAAAAGCAACGCAGTTTTTATCGTCTAAGTTTCTCCTGTTGTATGAGTTCGGGCAATCGTCTTTTCTCCACGCGGGGATCGTGCTGCTTTTATTGATGGTCGTGGGCCTAATTGTCGGGATCATGGTAAAAATCGACCCCAAAATCGGCGGATCGGGCATACCGCAGGTGGCGGGGGAATTGCGGGGACTGATCAAAACCGATTGGCGCAGAATCCTTCCTCTGAAGTACTTTGGCGGGATCCTGAGCGTGAGCGCCGGCTTAAAGATCGGAAGGGAAGGCCCTTCGATCCAAATGGGGGCTGCGGTGGGACAAGGCTTTTCCGAAGTGTTCAAGCGGCCGAAAACAGAAAAAACCTTTCTCATTTCATCCGGCGCTGCAGCCGGGCTTGCCGCCGCCTTTAACACGCCTTTATCGGGTTTGGTTTTTGCACTGGAAGAAGTGCATCATAATTTTTCTTCCGTAGCATTGGTAAGTGCCATGTCGGCCTCTCTGTCTGCCGGACTTACCTCGGCGCTGGTTTTGGGATACAAGCCGGTACTATACGTAGAGCGTCTGGCGCATATCCCGTTCCGGGTCTATGGCTATTTGATGATCATGGCGTTTCTTGCGAGCCTAAGCGCCTTTCTCTTTACCGGAGGAATTTCTGTCGGCAAAAAGATATATGCGCGATTAAAAATTCCTGTTGTCGCAAAGGTGATGATACCGTTTCTGATCACAGGCATCGTTATTCTCCTGAATACGGATCTGTACGGAAGCGGCGAGCATTTTATCCTCTTGTCGGATGGTGCGCATCTGACCATAGAAAAGCTCCTGTTTATCTATCTTGTAACGATCGTGCTTCTGATCATTGCATTTTCCAGCGGTTTACCCGGAGGTATTTTCTTTCCGATGCTCGTGCTGGGCTCCTTGTTCGGCAATATGTTCGGGCAGATATTGGCGCAACTCGGACTCATAGACGGCAATCTGATTCTCGTATTTGCCGTATTAAGCATGTGCGCTTATTTTTCTGCGATTGTACGGTCACCCATTACAGGAATTATTCTGATCCTCGAGCTGACCGGCTCGTTTCACTTTTTGCTGCCGCTGGGTGTGGTTGCATTGGTATCCTATTTGACAGCGGAATTCTTCCGTCTCAAACCCGTATATGAAATGCTTCTCACATATCAGTTACACCCGGAATTGTTGGTGGGCAAGCCGATGCAGGCAAAAGAAAAAAGAAAGAAGAATCCTCGGGAATCGAGCATAGTTGTTGAGTTTCCCGTGTATTTCAACAGCAAGTGCGATGGCCGGTATATCAAAGATATCGACTGGCCCAAAGGGGTCCTGCTTGTCAGCATCAAACGAGGAGACAGGGAAATTCTGCCTAAAGGAGATGTGAAGCTTTTGGGAGGCGACTACATTGTCTGTTTACACGATGTAGACGAGCTGGATGCGCTGAAAGAAAAGATTCATATCATAACGCAGGAAGAAATACCGGAGTAACGGGGTAAAAGGACCTTTTACCCGGTACACTTCGTACCATACTACCACGATCAAACCGGCTCACTTGGATGAGCCGGTTTTTTTGTTAGAATCCGGTTACGGAGACCCATTTTTCTTAAATCATTTCCCTGTATTCAAACGATGGTATTGTCAAGCCCGAGTTTGGTCAGGTCGATGTCTTCTTCCTGATAGTGCCGGGCTTGCGCGTTCCACAGGTCCGCGTATTTGCCGGGTATATGGACGAGTTCTTCATGCGAACCGCGCTGCACGATCCTGCCCTGGTCGAATACCAGGATCTCATCACTGAAACGGCAGGAGGAAAGCCGGTGGGAAATAATCAGACTGGTTTTACCGCGGGTGATCTGCTGGAATTTTTGATAGATTTCAAATTCACTGATCGGATCCAGCGCAGAGGTGGGTTCGTCGAGGATATAGATGGGGCCGTCGTTGTAGATGGCTCGGGCAAGGGCTATTTTTTGCTGTTCTCCACCGGAGAGCGTGATACCTTGGGCGTCAAATTCCTTATTGAGAGAGGTCTCCAGGCCTTTGGGCAGGCTGTTGAACCGTTCCATGAATCCGACATCGCGTAGAGCGTTTACGATGCGTTCTTCATCGAAGTCGCGATTGGTTGCGATGGTTTCGCCCAGTTTGAAACTGAACAGATCAAAATCCTGAAACACAACATTGAAAAGCGAGTAGTACTGATTGGTATCGTATTTGTCGGCGGAGATCCGGTTCAGTTTTACCGCGCCGTCCACAGGGTCATACAGCCTTGTGAGCAATTTGATAAAGGTGGTTTTCCCGCTTCCGTTTTCGCCCACAATGGCATAGGAACGTCCCACTTGAAAATCGATCGTGATATCGTGCAGGATGTTTCTNTGGGTGCCGGGATAATGAAAGGTCAGATTCTCTGTGCTTAAGTGATAATCATTGTCCAGCCGTTTTTCAACCGGTATCGAACCATGCTGTGTTTGATTGGGCAGATCCATATATTCGTAGTGGAGTTGGACCCCGCTGCTGTCGGAGCGGATTATGGACAAGTCGGTGATCAGTTCGGAGAGGACGGCAATCAACACATTCAGTGCGGCGGTTGCCGCCACAATGTGGCCTAAAGGCAGCCCTCCTGCAATTCCCTTGAAGCCAACCAGCAGATACAAAAACAAGATGACTCCCTGATTGCTGCCAAANGAGAGGAGGCCGACTTTCCCCCATCCATACACTAATTCACGCAACATGCGTGCGGTCGAACCCTGGGGATCGGTGTTTTTTTCAAACCAGCGGTTCACTCTTTCCTGCTGCCGGTACAGCCGGATTTCTTTTCCGCTTTCCGGATCAAACACAAGATTTGCCAGATAGTTGAAAACGGTATTGCTTGATTCGACGGTGCTCAAAAGCTTGTTCATCTTCGCATTTTGTTTCAGATTGTACCGATGCGGCAAATACGCCGACAGCGCGAGCAAAACAAGAAACAGGAGCAAAAAGACCGGGGAATCATAGATCGTACCCGTGTGATAGGAAAAGGCAGGCAGAATCAGCCAGGCTGCCCCAAGGATGGAAACGGTATAACCTACCATGCTTTTTATGCTATAGGCGATCATTTCAAAACTGCCCGGCCCGCCAAAACCGATGATCGTGAGTTTTTGGCGCATTTCTTTCACCGCGGGATCCTCTGCGTAGCGAAATTCCATCGCGATGCTTTTCAGATTGCGGGATAGTTCGAGCCTTTGGTACATTTCGGACTGTTCAAACTGATGCACGTAATTAAACAGCCCGCTGATAATCTGGGAGACAAAAACGAGGAGCAGGCCGATCAGGATAAAACGAATCAGCGTTTCATACGGTGTATTCCGACCCAACAGATCGATAATGCGGCGGGAGATATAGATGGACACCAACGGATAAACGGAGCTGAAGAAGCCCGCTATCAGACTGATGAATACATACCGCTTTGACAATTGATAGGTATCTTTCAAAACGCGTCGTGTCAGAGGACTCATCGTCGTTCTCCTTTCTGATAGTAATAGGCCTGTTTGTCATACATCTGCTGATAAAGTCCTTTGCGCTGCATCAGTTGTTCATGCGTACCGTCTTCAACGACCTTACCCGCATCAAGATACAGGATGCGATCACAAAAGCGCGTGGTTGCCAGCCGATGCGTGATGAAAATGGACAGTTTGTCTTTCGCATGCGCTTGATACCGGCGGTACACTTCACTTTCCGCCAAGGGGTCAAGGGCTGCGGTCGGTTCATCGAGAACCAAGACGGGTGCGTCTTTATACAGCGCCTGTGCCAGTTTGAGTTTCTGCAACTGTCCGCCGGAGAGCGTAACGGCATCCGGATCCACTTCCCGCACCAGCGGTGTGGCATCGCTCAGGGGCAGTTCCCCGATGACATCCGATAGACCGGACGCACGCAATACATAGAGATACCGGGACTCTTGATAGGGTTGATCCTGCAAGACGGTTTCCCGGATGGTCATGGGGAGGAGGTGAAGATCCTGAAAAACAACCGAAAACAAAGAATAATAGTCATCGACAGAAAAAAGTTGATTGTCGATGCCGTTGATCAGGATCTGCCCCTTGTCCGGGCGGTACAGATTCAGGAGCAGTTTTACCAAGGTGGTTTTTCCGGCTCCGTTTAAGCCGACCAGCGCAATTTTTTCATTCCGGTTTAAGGTCAGATTGAGATTATCAAACAGGGCCTGTTCACTTCCCGGGTATTTGAAACAAACACCCCTGCATTCGATAGTTTCGATCGATTCGGGAAGGGCCTGTTTGGCTGTATGGTTGAAAAGCGGCGGATAGTGCAGAAATGTTTTCAGATGCATAATATCGGTGCTGTTGTCCAGCAGATCAAAAAGGACATTGATAAAATCGGTCGATCCGACGGCGATGGTTGTTATGGCGCCGATGTAAAACACCAATTGCCCGACATTGATCGCACCGGTCCGGAGTTCTTTCAGTAATACGATATAGCCGTAAAAGGTCAGGAGCAGTATCAAAAGTGCGCTGATAAACTGTCCCCCGAGGACGACACGCCCGCGCCGGGTTGTGATCTGTCGCATGTTTCTCAACACGTCTTCTGCGATGGTTTCAAACCAGGGCCGAACCCGGAACAGCCGGACATCTTTAGCCAGGCGGAAGTTGGCAGTCACGCGTTTGATATAGCGAAACTGTTCGTTTAAGCGGCCGCGTTCGGCTTTGGTTCGTTCAATGAACCGATGCTGGAACCATCGGTAGATGACAACCAGCACCAGCAAAAGGCCGATAAAAAGCAGAAAGCGACGGTCCAAAGCGCTTAACATCGCGCCAAAGAGCGCGATTTTCAGGAGCTGCTCCAAAAAACGTTTCAGATTGGACGGAAAGATCTGGGTAAGAGAACTGTCCTGCTGTACGGTAGCAAAGGCAAGTGCTTTGGTTTGTTGATAGTCTTCCTGTTCCAGCCGCTGATAGTCACAGGATTGCAAAGCCTGTGTTACTCGTGCCAGCTCATGGATGCGAAACATCTGGCTCAACAATTGGCTTTTCATTGCAGCCAGTTTCAAAACGATCTGAATCAAAGCATACAGAACAATCCACAGACTGATCCGGGTGAGCAGTTGCTTGGGCTGAGCCCCCTGTGCCACCAGATTGATCAGCTCCTGTGTCAGTCGCAGGCCGACAAAAGCCACAGCCAGACTGACAATGACTTCGATCCATACATAGCGGAGTATTCTCTTGTCATAACGGATGATACGCAAAAGTAAAAAATGCAGATTACCGAATAATTGTTTCATTACAACCCTCCTGCGATCAGTCTAACAGAAATAAAAAAAGGTGAGATCATTCTCTCACCAATGGTTCGGTTTTTGTCATGAGCGGTAAAGGAATCGTGATTTCACTGGAAAAGACCTCTTCTTCACTCGCCCGCTGCACCCAGCCGTCATATTTTTTTACGATCCGGTCGATCCGGGTGATCCCGAAACCGTGTTCAAGACCCCGTTTGGTGCTTAAAAAGCTCTGCACTTTGCCGTAGGTACTGTTTGTGCAGTTGATGTAAAGACTCCCCTTGATCGGCGCGATATACAGACGGATGAAAGGTTCTCTGCTCTTTAAGGCCGCCGCAAACGCTTTTATGCAAGCGCCGATTGACTCAGACAGTCGTGTCGTTTATAATCATAAAAACGACACGACTGTCGTTTTTATAAACGGAACAGAATAGCGAGGTGGGTGAAAATGTCTCCCAGAGTCAATGCGCAGTATAGAAAAAAGAAACAAGATGCCATTCTTCAATCCGCAAAGAAAGTCTTCACAGACAAAGGATATCATCGGGCGACGATGCAGGACATCCTTTTGGAAGCGGGTATTTCGCGAGGTGCTTTATACTCGTATTTTAATAATATTGAACATGTGTTTGAAGCATTGCTTAAACAAGAGGATGAAGAGGATTTGGCTTATTTCAGTAGAAGCGCCTTGTCTTCTTCCAAAGAGCAAATAAACGACTGGGTTCGAAGGAAAGAGAAAAGCATCGCATCAGCGGACAACGCATTTCTCCTCAGCAAAACCGAGTTTTTTATTCATCAGTCCCGTGCAACGGGAAAAGAAAGAAATCCCTATATTACAGACAGATATGAAAAGCTGGTAAACGCAATCAAGGACTGTATCGATAAAGGGATCGAACAGAAGGAATTTTGTCCGGTGTGGCCATCGAAAGCCATTGCTTTATATTTGGTATCATTTTTGGATGGATTGATGCTGGACACATTTAACTACGGGCCGGATATAACGAAAGTGAATGAACAAATGACTGTTTTTCTTGATTCGCTTGCAAAAATACTGTGCCCGTGTAAAAGCTAAGGAGTAAAGCATGTTATTTGAATCCCCCCGCATCGTTTTGCGAAAAATGACGGAACATGACATAGAGATATACCATACATGGAGAAATGATACGGAAGTCATGCAGTCTACGTCTCTTCTGCTGGATGTATACGATATAGAAGAAACACAGGAATTTGTAAGACAGATTATCCTCGCATCGCAATCCGCAAAAAGTTATCTCATTATCGAAAAAGAAAGCGAAAAGCCGATCGGGATTACTTCACTGATTCATATCGATTATAAAAACCGGAACGCCGAATGCATCATTGATATCGGCGATAAAGCATCGTGGGGTAAAGGCTATGGTACCGAAGCGATGAAGCNGCTTCTTGCTTACGGTTTTCTTGAAATGAATTTGCACCGAATCTATCTGAGAGTATTTTCGTTTAACAACAGGGCCATTCAGCTGTATAAAAAGCTGGGATTCCAACAAGAAGGAATCTCCAGAGAGA
>JGI24712J26585_10002038_pt1 | contig 16816 bp, 12 predicted proteins | sample BioPla3DNA2_FD_26585 | JGI IMG/M metagenome (IMG submission 26585) | reverse complement strand
ATTAAAGATTAATAGAGCCAAGGCAGTACTTTTTTCTTGACAAAAGATAGTATTACATATATACTTTGAATATCAAATTAATGGATTGCAAAAATAATGGTGGAAATATGATATTAAATGAATTGAAAATAGGAGATTTAACTGCAAAAATTCCAATAGTTCAGGGAGGAATGGGTATTGGTGTATCTCTTGCTAACTTAGCGGTAGCAGTCGCAAATGAAGGAGGTATAGGAACTATATCCGGTGTTCAGATAGGTTTCAGAGAGCCTGACTTTTTAACTGACCCTGTTGGGGCAAATTTAAGGGCGATCGGCAAGGAAATTAAAAAAGCAAGAGAAAAGACAAAGGGAATAATAGCCATGAATTTCATGGCAGCAATGAACAATTATGAGTTATATGTGAAAAAAGCAGTTGAAGAAAAAATAGATTTAATTGTATCAGGTGCAGGACTCCCAATGGCACTTCCTAAATTAGTAAAGGGAAGCAATACACAGATAGTACCCATAGTATCTTCAGTAAAAGCCGCAAAAATTATTATAAGAAGTTATTTAAAATCAGACAGACTACCTGATGCGCTAGTAGTTGAAGGACCCTTGGCAGGTGGACATTTGGGGTTTAAGATGGAAGAATTAGTGGANAATAAATGCATGGNATTAATTGATATTGTTAAAGAGGTGAAGCTTTTATTAAGTACCTTTGAAGAGAAATATAAAGTGAAAATTCCTTTAATTGCAGCCGGTGGAATAAGGACAAAGGATGATATCATTGAGCTTAAAGAAGCAGGAGCAGATGGTTTTCAAATTGCAAGTTTATTTGTTCCAACAGTTGAATGCGATGCTCACCAAAATTTTAAGTCAGCATATATTAATGCAAGTGACGAACAGATTAATATTATAAAAAGTCCGGTTGGAATGCCGGGCAGGGCTATAGAAACAAATTTTCTCACCCGAAGGAGAAGAATAATAAATAAATGTCACAAATGTATGCCTAACTGCAATCCTAAAGAAATTCCATATTGCATATCGGAAGGATTGATAAATTCAGTGAAAGGAAGAGACGGTCTCATTTTCTCAGGTGCAAATTTAGGCAATGTAAATAAGATGACAACAGTAAAGGAAGTAATAAACAATTTAGTTGGTCGATAATACATTATAGTTTAATTCCTCTGATTGTGGCAAGGGGACGGGGGTGGTGTCATAAAGTGATAACATCTTCGTCTCCTTGTCATGTGACAATGAGATGGGGGCCTTGTCATAATAAATGGGCATAAATGTAATAAAAATTTAAACAAAATCTCTTTACAAATTATTAAAATTATTATATGATAATGGTGACTAAAACTACCAAAACTTACAGGAAAAGGTTTTGTTTTTTTAGTCACGTTGTGCAAGCGATTGCACAACACTTTATTAACAATAAAGTATTGTTTATGGTACAAACTATATTATCGAGGGAGGATGTTTTAGTATGAAAAGATTTTTAATTGTCTTGCTTATTGTAAGTCTACTGATGGGTTTTACAGCTTGTACTCAGACAGAAGAACCGAAAGCACCGGAAGGGCCGGTGGTTGCCGATGAAACCCCTCCGGAGGAACCAGAGCCTGGGCCTGCAGAAAAAACTGTAATCAACTTTGCAGTTCAAGCAGACTCAACACCTGCATTAGACAAAATTGTTGAAGCTTTCAATGCACAGAGTGAAAAGTATGAGGTCAAAGCAACAATTATGACTAATGATTCAGGACAAATGCACGACCAACTGTTAAACTCACTATCATCTAAAAGCGGTGAATATGATGTTATTTCAATGGATGTAATTTGGGCAGGAGAATTTGCAGCAGCAGGATACTTAGAACCTATTGACCAATTGTTGATGGATAAGGGATGGAAACCAACAGATTTTAATGCAGGATCTATGGATTCAGGAAAATACAAAGGTAAGAACTACGTTCTACCATATTTCCCTGATTTGGGGTTCCTTTATTTCAGATCAGATATTGTTTCTGCTGAAGATGCAGCCATACTTCAATCAGGTCAATATACCTTTGATGACTTGATTGCCTTAGGTGAAAAATATCAGGGCCAGAAAGAAACAAAATATGCATTTGTATTTCAAGCTAAACAATATGAAGGTTTAACCTGTAATCTCAATGAATTTACAGGAAACTGGTCAGATATCGAAGGCGGCCTGAATTACATGAAACAAATGATGGATAAGGGCTTGACTCCTGAGGATATCTTAAATTATACAGAAGGAGAAACACACAATGCTCTTCTGAACGGTGAAGCTGTTTTTGCAAGGAACTGGCCATATGTAAATGGTATGCTTCAATCAGGTGAGTATAATGTGAAGGTTGACCAAGTGGGATATGCACCTATGCCTAAGGGGGGCACTGTAGGCGGATGGATTCTTGGTATTAATGTCAACTCTCAAAACCCGGATGGAGCTAAAGAATTCCTGACATTTATAGCGGGACCTGAAGGACAAAAGATTAATGCAATCGAAGGAAGCTATCTTCCGGGACTTAATGCCTTATTGGAAGATAATGAAGTTTTAGCATCTAACCAACTGTTAACTGATGAAGGATTCCAGAATGCACTGGCAAATACGACTTCAAGACCGGTAGTTCCAAATTACTCAGAGGTCAGTGACCAAATACAAATTAATGCTCATCAGTATCTTTCAGGAAACAGTACTTTAGAAGATGCGGTTGCAGGAATTAAAGAAGCCCTTGCAGAATAATAAAAACTAATAAATGTTAGCTTTGACTTGGTTCAAAGCTAACATTTTAATGGGAGGTCTTATGTCAAAGTGGGCGGATAACAATGCCGGATATATATTTATTTTACCGGCTGTAATAATCATAGTATTATTTTCAATAGCACCTATTATTGGTACCCTTCGCTATGCTTTTTTTGATATGCAGCTGAACGACCAGTCTAAAAATGATATGTATACTAAATCCAATATTAATGTTGTACTAAATCAAGAGACTATTAATTATTTGAATTATTACCTGAGTATAGATATGGATACTGTTCAAAATCAAGATACTATAGCAAAAATTGACCAAATAAAAAAAGACATATCAGCCCTTGATTTNTTTATTTCTAAGGAAATTGCCACAAGTGATTTAAGGGCTGTGGTACAGGTGGGGCAAGAAGAACAAAGTGCTTTAGTAGAAAGGCAAGAGTCTATAGTAAATAAACTAAAAGAACTATATGCAATGGATGATGAGTTTTATTCTCCTGAGGATACTATGGCAGTAGCATCAGAATTTGAGACATCAATCATAAAATCAAATTTTGCTGGAGGAGACAACTTTACTAAGGTTTTAAAGGATGAAAGAGTCCATTCAACACTAAAATTTACATTGATTTTTACTGTAATCTCTGTATTTGCAGAACTGATTTTTGGCTTAGCCTTGGCTCTTATTATGAATAAGCCCTTTAAGGGAAGATCACTATTAAGAACTTTCTCTCTCATACCTTGGGCAATTCCTACTTCTGTAGCAGCTTTGATATGGAGTTATCTCTATAATGGTTCAAGTGGTATTGTATCACATATATTTACTACAATAGGTCTTATCAATTCCCCGGCTTCCATGCTCAATTCAACCCGAAATGCCCTTGGGGGTATTATCATAGCAGATGTATGGAAGACAACACCTTATATGGCATTGCTGCTTTTAGGAGGATTACAGGTAATTCCTAACTCTTTGTATGAATCATCAGCTCTTGATGGAGCTAGAAAGTGGCAGCAATTCAGATATATTACATTACCTCTTTTAAAGCCGTCAATATTTGTAGCACTCCTTTTCAGAACCTTGGATGCTTTTAGGATACTTGATTTAATTTATGTACTTACGGGAGGAGGCCCCGGCGGTTCAACAGAATCCATTTCTCTCTATGCTTACAAGGTGATGTTTTCACAAACCAGATTTGGCTACGGATCTGCCATAGTCTTAATAATGGCCATGGTAGTAGGTATTATTACATTTATCTACATTAAAGCTCTTAATGTGAATTTGTTGGGCGAGAAGAGGTAGGTGAGGATATGAAGAGATTGAAAACATCAACATTATTTAAAGTAGCAATTATCTTATATTTGTTTATAATAATATTTCCTTTCTTTTGGGTGACAGTGACATCTTTCAGACCGGAATCAGAAATTTGGGGCAGTGCTGCACTCAAGTTAAAAGGAGCAACTTTTACAACAGAAAATTATAAACTGCTGTTTAAGACACCAATACTGAACTCTTTAAAAAACTCATTGATAATTTCAACTATAACAACGGTATATGTAACATTTATTGCATCTTTATGTGCTTATGCTATTGCCAGGCTTGACTTTAAATTTAAAAAACTTCTTACTGTCATTGTATTAGCTACATCAATGTTTCCGCAAATGATTGTAATAGGTCCTATATACAGGGTATTTGTGCAATTAGGTTGGACAAACAGCTACTATATATCTCTGCCATATTCAAACATAACGCTGCCGGTAGCCATATTTATATTGATAACTCACTTTTCTCAAATTCCTAAAGAAATGGAAGAGTCCGCTACAATGGACGGCTCATCAAAGATAAATACATTTTTTAAAATTATATTACCATTAGCTGCTCCGGGAATATTTACAGCTGCAATTATAATATTCATAGGTGCATGGAATGAATTTCTCTTATCCTTAACCTTGAATACAAATGAGGCATGGAGAACAGCAACCGTAAACATATCATTTCTGAGGGGACAGTTTGAAATATTCTGGGGACAGGTAACTGCAGCAACAGTAGTGGTTACCATACCTACCCTGATAATTGTAATTCTGTTCCAAAAACAAATTGTATCCGGAATCACTTCCGGCGCATTAAAGGAGTGATAGTATGAAGACATTTAGGGAGGAAGGTTTAAACATTGAAAGGTTGCCGCTTTTGGAAACCCTCATGTCACTTGGGAATGGATATGTGGGAGTTAGAGGATATCTTGAAGAGTTTGAGTACCCCGGTTCTGTGAGGGGAAACTACATAAACGGAATATATGAGCGTGTTTCCATGGTTCATGCCGAATGGGCATGGGGTTTTCCTTTAGAATCCGACAGGATGCCTAACTTGATAGATCTTACTAAGGTTTTAATTGTTTTAGACGGAGAAGAAGTTATTATTGATGGCAAGATTAAGGATTTTAAAAGGGAGCTGAATTTTGAAAAGGGCTTATCCTGCCGCAGTTATAAATACATAACAAAAAGTGGCAAGTATGCAAAAATTCATTTTGAACAGCTAATTTCTTTCACTCATAAAGAGTTGAGGTCATGGACATTAAATATTGAATATGATGGGGAAATACAAGTCAAAAATTACATTAATTTTAAAATATCTAATATTTCAAGTAAAGGCGATCCTCGAATTGCCCCTACAAAAATACCGCTAATACAAATAGAAAGGGCAAAGTATGAAGATAATGAGGGTCAAATTAGGCTTAATACCATAAGGTCAGGCTTGAAAGTAGTCATAGATTTTCAAGATTCGGGAGTATTTGATTCATTTGACTCCAAAGGTGATGAGGGACTGAATATTACATTCATTTCTAAGGGACAGCTAAAATTAAACAGGCTTATTAAGTATTGGGACAGTCTTAGGAATGTAAACAGTGAATATGTTTCAAAGAAAGAATTATATATAAATCAAAGGAAGTACTTGGAAGATTTCAATAGAAGATGTTCTATTGATATGTTGGACAATAAGGAATTGGACAATGCAATTAACTTCATGAAATTTCATTTGCTCCAATCAACTAGTCAAGATATTTATGGAAATATTGCTGCCAAGGGTTTGTCAGGAGAAGGCTATGAAGGTCATTATTTTTGGGATACAGAGATATTTCTTTTCCCTGTATGGTTACTTTGGGATGACAAAAGGGCGCGGAATTTTCTGCTCTACAGATTTAATCAGTTAAATGCTGCAAGAAGCCGTGCTTTGGAAATGGGACATGGAAAGGGTGCTTGTTTTCCTTGGAGGACTATATCAGGAATTGAATCTTCAGGTTATTTTCCTGCCGGCTCAGCTCAATACCATATTAATTTTGACATAGCTTATACCTTTATTCAATGGTGGCTTGTGAATAAGGATATTGACTTTTTAGCCGACTATTCCATGGAATTATTATTGGAAACAGCCAGAACTGCATTGGAAATAGGTTCCTTTCAAAGTGATGGGTTTCACATTCACTGTGTAACAGGACCTGACGAATATACAGCAATGGTGTCTGACAACTATTACACCAACAAAATGGCTCAATATAATTTAAGGTGGGCTGTAAAGCTTTGGAGAATTCTTAAAACAAAACGACCTAATAGTTGGGTAAAACTTAAGAAAAATCTTAATATTGATGATTATGAAATAGACAATATGGAGAAAGCAGCTGACCAAATGTTTTTTGTATATGATGAGGAAAGGGATATAATAGGCCAGGATTCAACATTTTTAACTAAACCTGCATGGCCTGAGGAAAACAACTTAAGACCCTTGCTGCTGCATTATCACCCTTTGACAATTTACAGACATCAGATATTAAAACAGGCAGATACAGCGCTTGCATTGTATTTGCTGTCAGATGAAGATGAAGAGCTTATGAAACGCACCTTTTATTATTATGAAAATATAAACAGTCATGACTCATCCTTATCACCATGTATCAGTGTGCTTATGGCATGCAGGTTTAAGGACAGCCAGTTAGCCTATAAACATTTTATGGATTCAGTATATATGGATATAAAAGACCTTAGTCATAATACATCGGACGGACTTCATATGGCAAATATGGGAGGAACGCTCATATCAGTATTAAGCGGCTTTGGGGGTGTCAGAATTAAAGAAGAGGATCTTCATATCAATCCATATGTTCCAAAACAATTAGGCAGAATAAGGTTTAAATTCTCATGGAGGAAGACAGTTCTTGAAGTTTTCATAGATGGAGAAAAGGTGGATATTAAGAAAGTATCCGGACCGGCTACAGAAGTTATATTAAAAGGTAAAAGGATCACTATTGGGAAGAAGGCAGTTCTCTTTGATTTGGACGGAGTTTTGACCGGCACTTCTGACAATCACTTTTATGGTTGGAAAAGGATGTGCGCAGATATAGGGCTGGATTTACCGGAAGAATTTCGTGATAGGGTTCGGGGTATTTCACGAAAGGATGCCCTAGATATGATTTTGAAACATTTTAATTTGAAGTATTCGGATGAAGAAAAGTTAGTATTAATGGATAAAAAAAATAACTACTATAGGGAATCCATAGCATCTTTTACAAGTGACAATCTCTATCCCGGTGTTATAGAACTTTTGGAAGGTATAAAGAAATCAGGAGGCAAAATAGGTCTGGTATCAGTCAGCAAGAATGCACCTCTCTTGTTAAGGAGCATGGATATTGAAAAATATTTTGATGCTATAGTAGATACTTCAAAGCTTTCCCGTGGAAAGCCATATCCTGATCCTTTTCTGGAGGCAGCAGAAATGCTTTCAGTTGATCCTGAAGAATGTTTGGGAATAGAAGATGCTAAAGCAGGAATTGAAAGTATAAAAAGCGCCGGCATGAAATCAGTCGGCATAGGAAATGATGACTTAAGGGAAGCAGATGCTGTATTCGATACAATTCAAGATGCTTCTGAATATATACTAAAATGGTTGGAGGGAGCATAAATGGCAGGAATCACATTAAAAAACGTAAGCAAAGTATATGACAATGGTTTTGAAGCAGTAAAATTCATAAATTTAGATATAGTGGACGGAGAATTTATGGTATTGGTAGGGCCTTCAGGATGCGGAAAATCAACTACCCTCAGAATGATTGCAGGACTGGAAGAAATCTCTTCAGGCCACCTGTATATAGGTGAGGAATTGATGAATAAGGTAGACCCTCAGGATAGAAATATAGCCATGGTTTTTCAAAATTATGCCCTCTATCCTCATATGACTGTATATGAAAATATGGCATTTGGACTTAAACTGCAAAAATTAGATAAGAAGGAAATTGATAAAAGAATAAAAGAAGTAGCTGAAACATTGCATATTGAATCTCAATTAGACAAAAGACCAAAAGCTTTATCAGGGGGACAAAGACAGAGGGTTGCTTTAGGTAGAGCCATAGTTAGACATCCAAGGGTGTTTCTGATGGATGAACCCTTATCCAATCTTGATGCAAAGTTGAGAGTGCAGATGAGGGCAGAATTAATAAGGTTACATAAAGATTTGAAGACCACTTTCGTTTATGTAACTCATGACCAGACTGAAGCAATGACCATGGGAAGCAGAATATGCGTTATGAAAGATGGAATAATCAAACAGGTAGCAACTCCTGAAGATATTTACAATAAACCGGATAATCTTTTTGTAGCAGGGTTTATAGGGTCACCTCAAATGAATTTCTATAAGGGGACCTTGCTAAAGGAAATGGAAGAATATTTCTTGTTGGGAAATAATGATGAGTATGGGGATTTCAAATTTCCTCTTAAAGTTGCAGATAAGGAAAATGCAAAACCATATTTAGGGAAGAATATAATATTCGGTGTTCGACCGGAGCACATCAAATTCACTGAGGAAGATGGATTAAAGGCACAAGTTTTGGTAACAGAATTATTGGGCAGCGAAGTTCACATACACCTCCATGTTCAAGGTGAAATTCACACAGTGAAAACAGATGCATCTGTCCATATTAAAGCCGGTGATATAATCAGGGTAATCCCAGATCCTGATAAAATTCATCTTTTTGACCCTGATACAGAAAATGCAATAATTTGATGCCCGGGATTATCATCCTAAGCTTAAGCTGTGGGACTTCATGAACAATAACGATTACATCACTGATTAATAAGGAGCAAAGTATGGAAAGGAAAAGATCCAGTGGCATATTGATGCATATATCCTCGTTGCCCGGAGATTATGGAATTGGAGACTTTGGAAAGGAGGCATATTCCTTTGTAGATTTTTTAGTTAATGCAAAACAAAAATACTGGCAAGTATTACCTTTGGGAATAACAGGATATGGAGATTCTCCTTATCAGTCCTTTTCCTCATATGCCGGCAACCCATATTTTATTGATTTAGATGAATTCATTGAAATAGGATATTTAACTAAAGATGAAATTAAAAACTTTGATTTAGGTTGTGATTCGTCAAAGGTTGATTATGGATTGCTTTATAAAAACAAATTTAATCTTTTGGAAAGGGTCTATGAAAAAGCAAAGGGAAACTTAAGAGCGAATCTAAATAACTTTTATATAGATAATAAAGAATGGCTAAGAGAATTTGCATTGTTTATGTCTATCAAGGAACATCATGGAAATGGTTCCTGGCTAAGATGGCAGGGGGAGTATAGGAAGAAGGACTCAGAAACTGTAAAGAAATTTGAAGAGGACAATAAGGATAAGATATATTTTTGGATATTTACCCAATATTTCTTCTATAAACAGTGGTATAGACTAAAAGGGTATGCCAATAAAAATGGTATCAAAATAATAGGTGATTTGCCCATATATGTTGCAGAAGACAGCCAAGATATATGGAGCAATCCCCAACTGTTTAATTTAGATGAAAATCTTTTGCCAATAACAGTATCAGGCTGTCCTCCGGATGCCTTTTCTGAGAAAGGACAACTTTGGGGTAATCCCATTTATAATTGGTCTGCAATGGAAAAGGAAGACTATAGATGGTGGAAAAACAGAATAAAACATAGTTTTAAGATGTTTGATGTATTAAGAATTGACCATTTCAGAGGATTCGAATCTTACTGGGAAGTCAAATATGGCTCTGAAGATGCTAAACTTGGTCAATGGGTAAAAGGACCCGGAATAAACTTTTTTAACAGTATTAAAGCAGAATTAGGAGAGTTAAATATAATCGCTGAGGATTTAGGTTTTTTGACAGAGGATGTAAAGAAACTTCTTAAGTGCACCGGATTTTCGGGAATGAAGGTATTGCAGTTTGCTTTTGACTCAAGAGAGGAAAGTGATTATTTGCCCCATAATTATGATAAGAACTGCGTAGTTTACACAGGAACCCATGACAACTCAACTATTGTAGGATGGTTTTCAAATGCTAAAGTTGAAGATGTGGATTATGCAAAGAAATATTTAAAAATAGACTCAAAAGAGGGATTAACCTGGGGATTTATTAGAGGTGCATGGAGTTCAACTGCTTACTTAGCTATAACTTCAATGCAAGATGTTCTTGGATTAGGTGATGAAGCTAGAATGAATATACCATCAACTGTAGGTGGAAACTGGACTTGGAGGATGGAGAAAATGGATTTAACAGTCGAAATTAGAGAGAGGTTAGCCGATATAACAACTATCTATCGGAGGTAGCAACTGCTTAGTGAAGGCCCTTATGTAAGAATAGTACCTAAAAGGAGCAGATAATAAATGAAAGATAAAAAACAGGTTACGGTTAATGATGTAGCTAAACTTGCCGGAGTATCTCCTTCTACAGTATCCAGGGTAGTATCAAACAATCCAAGAATAAGCAAGGCTACAAAAATGAAGGTAGAAAAATGTATGGAACAGCTTGGGTACTATCCCAATGCCAATGCCAGATCCTTAGCTATAAAAAAGACAGAAACCGTAGGAATAATAATACCTACAACATCAGATGATTATTTTTCCAATCCTTTTTTCTCAGAAGCTTTAAGGGGAATTATTAAGGCAGCATCTGAATCTGGCTATAATCTTTTGCTTTCTACAAATACTGAAAAGGATGAAGAGCTTAAGATAATCAAGAAATTAATAAAAGGCTCTAGAGTAGATGGAGTAATACTCATGACCAGCAAGGTTGATGATGAATGTATAGAGTATCTAAAAAGTATTGACTTTCCATTTTCATTAATAGGTTCTACCAGTGAAAGAGATGAAGAAATAAACCTAGTAGACAATGATAATATGCTTGCAACTTATGAATTGACAAAGCATATTATAGATATTGGAAGAAAGAAAATTGCTATGATAGTAGGAGATAGAAAACTTATAGTCAGTAAGAAGAGAATTGAAGGCTATAAAAAAGCTTTGAGAGAATTCAATATTATGATGGACGAAGGACTATTGTTTAGTGGAAGTTTTGATGAAAAGACCGGATATGATTATGGAATGGAAATTTCNAGGATAAAGCCTTTGCCGGATGGATTAATAGTAGCGGACGACTTAGTAGCTTTTGGTGCGGTAAAAGCTTTTGAAAAATTAAATATTAAAATTCCTGAAGATATAGCCATTGCCAGTTTTAATAATAGTGTACTTGCCAAGCATTCCAATATACCACTGACATCTGTAGACATAAATGCTAATGAGCTGGGCAAGAAAGCTATGAATCTGTTGGTAGAAGCTATAGAAGAAGGAACTATGGGTAAAAAATTGCTAATACCCTATACCATTTTTATTAGAGAATCTACAAAAGTTATTTCAAAAAATAAAGAGAATTAATTAAAAAAATATCTTGACAAAATATTTGGCTTGATATATTATGTCACTTAATATAAATATTTGCTGTGAAGAGGAATAGTAATGAAACATGGACTTAGAGAGAAGGTTGCACGGTGAAATACCTTTGTCCCAATGTTGATTGAACCCGCCTCGGAGCGTTTGGGAGTAACAACCCGAAGGGCACACCCCTTATTATAAATGAGATGCTGCATATAATGCAGTTAGAGTGGTACCGCGGACATCCGCCTCTTTTAGAGGCGGATTTTTTGTATGACCTAACCCCGTTTTTCTGAGTGCGAAAGCCTAACCTTTGACTATGGGGAGAAAGAAACCATTTATAAAATAAATAATAAAGAAGGAGGTTCATTATGAGTGGGGACACATTACAAATTTTTGTTTCAATGATTATTTACATGGCTGTTGTTATAGGCATCGGATTATACTTTGCTAAGCGTGCCAATGAGAGCAGTGAAAATTATTTTTTAGGAGGTAGAACACTGGGTCCATTGGTTACAGCCATGAGTGCCGAAGCATCTGATATGAGCGGCTGGCTCTTAATGGGGCTTCCCGGAGTTGCATACTGGTATGGCTTAAGTGATGCTGCATGGACTGCAATAGGTTTAGCGGTGGGAACCTATTTAAACTGGTTATTTATTGCTAAAAGGCTTCACAATTATTCGGTTGCAGCAGGCAACTCAATAACGCTTCCTGATTTTTTCAGCAATCGTTTTAAAGAAAAAAATAAAATAATAATGACTATTTCTGCAGTATTTATTTTGGTTTTCTTTATTGTTTATGCTTCCAGCTGCTTTGTGACAGTGGGTAAACTTTTTAATGCTTTGTTTGGATTTAAATATCAATATATGATGATATTAGGAGCGGTATTTGTATTATTTTACACATATATAGGAGGTTTTCTGGCTGAAAGTGCTTCAGATACTATGCAGGCATTTGTAATGATTATTGCTTTGGTTACGGTTTTACTCGTAGGAACTTCCGCAGCTGGAGGAGCAGCTCAAGTTATAGAAAATGCAAAAGGAATTCCCGGATTTTTTGAATTTTTCGGTATAGCATCACCGGCTATAACAGATGGAGTACAAGAGGTTGTAAACGGGGTACCCCAGTATAAGGAGGCAGGTAAGTATGGTCTGTATACTGTTTTGTCAACACTTGCATGGGGATTGGGATATTTTGGAATGCCTCAGGTATTGTTGAGATTTATGGCCATAAGAGACCCCAATGAGTTAAAAACATCCAGAAGAATTGCAACTGTTTGGGTAGTTATTTCTTTAGGTGCTGCCGTTGCAATAGGAATAATAGGAAGGGCTGTATTCTCTACAGCATTATTGACATACAGTGACTCAGAAAATATTTTTATTGTATTATCATCAAAATTACTTCCTGCATTCCTTGCGGGTTTTGTAATGGCCGGAATTTTAGCAGCAACAATAAGCTCTTCTGATTCATATCTGTTGATAGCAGCATCAGCATTTTCCAAAAACATATATCAGCACTTAATTAATAAGAATGCAAGCGACAAACAGGTTATGAATGTATCAAGAATTATTTTGCTAGTAATTTTCATCATAGGTATATTCATAGCACTTGATGAAGACAGTGTTATTTTTACAATCGTATCCTTTGCCTGGGCAGGATTCGGTGCCACCTTCGGACCGATTACCATATTCTCATTGTTCTGGAAGAGAACAAACAGAGAGGGTGCTATTGCTGGCATGCTTTCAGGGGGTATCATGGTATTTGTGTGGAAGCTTATTTTAAAACCAATGGGTGGATTCTTTGGCGTATATGAACTTCTTCCCGCATTTATAGTATCCTGTATATTCATTTATGCAGTATCAAAAATGACCGCGGAGCCTTCTGAAGAAATTCAAAAGGAATTCGAAATGGTGAGAAAGATGTCCTAACCCTATTTTTCCGACCGGAGGGGAGCTCGTCCCCTCCTCATCTCAAATTGCTTTGTATGTTCTTGCAGCATTTCATTATTTGAAAATATATGTCATCGATATACTTGGAATACTCTTTATTTTCCAATGCAGACCTACACAATTCTACAACCTGTTTTTCTCTTATTTCATCATATACAGGAAGGTTTTGTTTTCTTTTGTAATGACCTATTTCATTTACTAAACTAAACCTTTTTTCCAAAAGTCTGACCATTTCTTTATCAATATTATTTATTTCTGTTCTTACTTTATCCAATTCCATTTTTCACCATCTCTTTTCAGAATTAAATCAAGCAATTTGATAGTCTTATCCATTTGCCTATTTGCCCTCATGATTAAGAATTTATCATAATATCTTGGTATGTCAATACTTTTTTTGAACTATCATAATAAAAGTAAATTGCTTAATTGTAAGTATCATGGTACAATAAATTTACATATATGGGGACATGCTCCCCTTTTATTACTAAGGAGGAATTTATGAGCAACATTATAGTATTGGCTTTAGGCGGAAATGCATTAGGAAATGACCCGCAGGAACAAAAGGAAGCAGTAAAACACACTTCTAAATCAATAGTTGATTTGATTGAGGCAGGAAATCAGGTAATTTTATCTCACGGAAATGGTCCTCAAGTAGGAATGATAAATTTAGCTATGGATGCAGCATCAAAGTCAGAAGCAGGCACTCCTGAAATGCCCTTTCCGGAATGCGGAGCCATGAGCCAAGGTTACATCGGCTATCATTTACAAAATGCTATTCAAAACGAATTGAGAAACAGGGGTATCAAAAAATCAGTTGCAACGGTAGTAACACAAGTTGTTGTTGATAAAAAAGACCCTGCTTTCCAAAACCCTACAAAACCTGTAGGCTCTTTCTACACAAAGGAAGAGGCTGAACTAATGATAGCTAAAGGATTTACATTTAAAGAAGATGCAGGCAGAGGTTACAGAAGAGTAGTTCCTTCTCCAAAACCAATCGATATAGTTGAAATTGATGCTATTAAATCATTGGTTGATACAGGTAATATTGTTATTGCTGCAGGCGGCGGCGGCATTCCCGTGGTGGAAGAAGCTGATGGATTAACAGGTATTCCTGCAGTTATTGATAAGGATTTTACTACAGCAAAGCTTGCTGAATTAGTTGACGCAGACAGCCTGATTATCTTAACTGCCGTAGAACAGGTAGCTATAAGATTTGGAAAGCCTGATCAGCTTTGGTTATCAGAACTGTCAGTGGAAGATGCTGAAAAGTATATTGCAGACAAAGAATTTGCAGAAGGCTCTATGCTTCCAAAAGTAAGAGCTGCCATATCTTTCGCCAGGTCTAAGACAGGCAGAAAGGCATTGATTACTTCATTGGAGAAAGCTGCTGATGCTTTAGCAGGTAGGACCGGAACCTGGATAGGATAGAGGAAGGGGGGACACCTTTTTTGGGATTAGCATTAAAGGAATGTCCCCTTACCGGTATGCCCCTAAATTGTATTGCAGTATCAACATACATGTGATATAATTTTAAAAAAACGAACACATGGGAGGTATTATGAAAAAACTAAATAGAATTATTCTACTTTCTATCGTTTTGTCTTTGTTGTTTTCAATGACTGCAAATGCTGCTGTCTTTAGTGATATTTCAAATCATTGGGCAAAAAGCTACATAGAGAGAGTTGAAAGAAACGGACTTGTTTCGGGGTATGAAGACGGTACATTCAAGCCTAATAACAATGTGACCGTATTGGAATCAGTAATTATGCTGTCGAGATTATATGAAATTGATGATGATATAAAAGAAGAAATAATTGACGAATATAAACCTTCTTTAAGAAAAATGAAAAATGTTTTAGGCTACGAATGGTCATTGGATTATTTAGCTGTTGCAATTGAACTTGGCATTGTGAATGAGCAGGCAGTAAAAGATATGTTTTCAAATAAGAATATTTTTAATGATGTAAAAAGGGAAGAAGTGGCAGTACTTTTAACTAAGGCCTTAGGTCTGAATGATGAAGCAAAAAGTTTGAAAACATATGTCCTGCCTTTTAATGATAGGGATGAAATAACTGCTTCTGCACGACCATATATCTACCTGATGTACCAAAAGAAAATTATGCTGGGTGACAATGAAAAGAATATTAATCCCGGAGATAAAATTACAAGGGCAGAGATTTCTGTACTCTTAGATAAAGCATTTGATTATATAGACGACAATAGAATACTTCCTGTTTTTGATAAATATGAACCTACGACAACAGTCAGCGGCTTGATTTCCAAAGTTTCTAACAATAAGACGGAATCCTATATATATGTAACAGATCACACAGAGGTCGAAAGCATTGTAAAAATAAATAAAGATACGGAAATTACCATAAACGGGAGAGTAAGAGAGCTATCGGATTTAAAAAAGGACATGCTTGTTAACTGCAGAATAAATGAAGAAAGGCTGGCTTTAGATATTGAGGTTGACAGTACAAAGGATGTAGTAAGAGGTACTATTCAATATGTGGCTTATGTGCAGCCTGCTAGAATAACTATTTACGATGAAGATGATGATAGGGTTACATTTGATGTGGATAAGGATGTTGAAGTATATCATGACGGAAAAGCTACTCAATTAAGAGAACTTGATAAAAATGATCAAGTGACACTTTTGCTGGATGGCAGGGTGGTATATAAGATTTATTCCATAAGCCGTATTAAACATTACGACGGGGTTATTACATCCATTGATTATGCTTACCCCATAAAGGTTACGATTAAAACAGACCAGGGAGTTACAAAAACATTTATTTTCACCAAGGATGTAGATGTAACGAGAAATGACGAGGACTCAAGCTTTGACCAGATTGGAGCAGGAGATGAAGTTACAGTAACCACCGAATACGGTGATATGATTGCAATTAACACAATCGCCAAAGAAGCTGAAATGAGCGGAGTAATTAAGGAGATATTAATAGCGCCTCAAAGTAAAATAAAAATAGCGGATGAAGACGGGGAGATAACCCAGTATTCAGTTAGCAATAATGTTAAGATTACAGTGGGGTCAAAAAATGTATCAATTTATGAGTTACGCCTTGGATACAAGGTAAATATTAATACCTCCGGAGATGAAATAGTTACAATGGAAGTTTCTCAAATTGAGACTGCCAAGAGCTTTGACGGCAAGATTTTATTTATTAATAAAGATGATAGGTTGATAATGATGCAAAATACTACACCCTCAGGGAAAACTGAGCTTATATATCTGACCGTAACCAATAATACGAGAATATTTGATATTACGGGTACTACTAAATATTTTAAAGATTTAAAAGAAGGAGAAAATATATTAAGTACAGCTGTTCAACAGGGTGCAGAAAATATAGCGGTCAGCATAATGATACAGTAAAAGCATCGAAAGA
>JGI24712J26585_10002030_pt1 | contig 16855 bp, 18 predicted proteins | sample BioPla3DNA2_FD_26585 | JGI IMG/M metagenome (IMG submission 26585) | reverse complement strand
AACAAGGGAAAGCTGGGGGTCAGCCAATAAGATGACGGGTAGGGCCCTCACGAAAATTGGGGAAATCGGCGGGCCGAGATGTTGTAAAAGAACTACCTTTATAGCTATAAGGGAGGCAAGCAAATTTGTAGACGAAAATTTTGGCATTAAGCTATACGAGTATGATAAATACAAAATAATCTGTGAATTCAAAAAGTTTAACAAACAATGTATAGGAGTGGAATGCCCTTTTTATAAACCCTCTGTATAAGTCGGTATGCTAAAGTTGTAAATATGTTTTTGGAATTATTATGTCGAAAACAAGGATTTCCTTGGCTTACAGTTTTTCACTTTACAATAAAATCCTATTATGTTAAAATTGTTTTATATTAATACAACATTTGTTCTCCGAGCATTTCGACCTGTGAATTTGGTTTATGGTTGATTTGCCGACAGGGTTTGGCCGGAAACGGCCAGGCCTCCTGGTGGAAAGGGGAAATTCTATAACAACATTTCCATTAGGAATGTTGTTATATTTTTATCCTGATTTAATGTCCAAAATTTAAAATTGAGAAAGGTAGGGGGAATTATGTACAAAAGAAGGTTGAAGTTAGCAACGGCTATATTGGTGCTAGTTATGGTGCTATTGTCGCAATCGGCAGTATTTGCGCAAAATGATGCAGGATCGGGAAAAGGATATGCTGTAAAGGTTTATGCCGGTGAGGAAAATCTCGAGCTGAGTTTGGAGGACTTAAAAAGTTTGCCTGCCGAATACCAAATTGAAGATGAATACATATATAATTCAAAGGGCGGGGTGAAATCTGCAAAAGTCAAAGGAGTTAGCTTGGCTTATTTGTTAAAAGAAAAGGCGGGAATAAATGCCGGTGTTACAGAGTTAATATTTAAGGCTTCAGATGGGTATCCAATAGATCCGCAGCCTCTGGAGGATGTTTTAAGTGAGGATTTAAAATATGTATTAGCCTATGAAATAGATGGGGAACTGATTGATAATGATGGTGACCCAAGTAACGAGGAGATAGTCGTTTATAGAAAGGTGAAAGAAGAGGGAGAATTCGGAACAGTATTTAAGATGGTAGATACTATAACTATAGACGATGAAAAAATTGTTGAAGAACCTGTTGTTGAAGAACCTGTTGTTGAAGAACCTAAAGAGGAACCTGAGGAGAAACCTGTTGAAGAGCCAACAGTCAGCGTTGAATTTACCGATATAACCGAAGAATATGAATTTGCAAAAACTGCAATAACAAAGCTTGCCGAATTGGGGATTATTAATGGAGTAGGGGATAATAAATATGCCCCCGAGCAAGAATTTACAAGGGCCCAGTTTTGCAAGATAATGGTTGAGGTGCTGAATTATGAATTAGTTGAATATGAGGGTAATTTCGCAGATGTAAAGGCCGAAGATTGGTTTGCATCCTATGTGGGGACAGCTTTTAAAACAGGCTTGTTTAAGGGGCGTTCGGACAATATTTTTGCGCCGAATGAAGTTATAACCAGACAAGAATTAGCAACTGCTGTGGGAAGGGCTGCTATACAAGCTGAATTAGTCGGAGAAGAAAAAATGGCTAAGTTCATCATGGACAAAACTCCTTTCGAAGATAAGGCATCAGTCGCCGAATGGGCTGCAAAGGAAGTGGCCTGGCTTGAGGCCCAGGGAGCATTCAAGGGTGTTGCCGATGAAAATTTCGAACCGGTTAAGGTTGTAAATAGGGCAGAAGCCGCTGTTATAGTTTATAATACCTTTTTTAAGGAATAAAACTTCAGGGAATATTATAATGAGCGATAGCTATTGCTATCGCTCATTGTATAATACAGGAAAACATCCCTAGCCAAACAGGCCGGGGATGTTTTCTGATTATTATTTCAACATAGCACTTACAAACCAGATATTTTTGCTGAAATATGCTACATAGTTCTCAAACAGGGCTACAGTTTCAAAATCTCCTTCTTCGTCTGCTGTATTTCTGACCTCGGTTGCCAGGCTTCTCATTGCTTCCAGATCTTTTTTAACAATTTCCAGGGCTTCAACTATAGAGAAATCCTTTGCCTTAATTTCACCGATAGTGGTGTTTTCTAAATACTCAGCCATGGTAGATAACGGCATTTCGTTTTTCATTTTTAATAATTCCGCCACCTCATCATAGTCCTCAATTAATTTATCATACAGTTCCTCTGTAAAACTATGTACACGCATAAAATTTTTGCCTACCACATTCCAATGGACATTGTGGAATTTTACAATAAGCACAGCCGTGTTTGATAAATATTTCTGCAACAGTTTAAAATGCTTCATTAATAATCCTCCTTAATATTTACTATTAACAATGTTACACTATAATTGTTCGTGTATTCCATATTATGATAACAAAAAATGTTACAATTATGTATTCTATACTACCATACCACTATTTTCTATATTTAAACTTTTTGTATGATAATTTTATAACAATTATTTATAATACAGGGACATCAGGCTGTGTGAAAAGGCACCTTTCTATTTTTCGTGTCATTCTATGGTATCTGAGACGGACAGTATTAACGGTGTCTACGAAGAATCTTGATTGGTTTGATATACAGATTCTACGCTACGCTCAGAATTTACACGTATTACCTACACCACGATAAACCAAAGAATTATTCTTAAATACAGATCCCTCGCGGGCCAAACTTATACTGTCCGTCTCGGGATGACAAAAATGTGGAGCTTTCATAGCAATGACACCTTACGGTGAATTTTATAAGAATAGGACTTTTTCAACAGTCTCAGACATCAAATCATCCGCCGATAAACACACATTGATAAACGCCATGATTTAATATAGACTTATACATAGAAAAAAATATAACAGATCCTTAAATAGTTCAGTGATGAAGGGTAAAAATAAAAAGGAAAGGCGGTGTATCGATGGAAATCAAGGGATTGACTATGGCGATTATATTTCAGATAGAAAGTTCTGATGACGAAAAGGTTGACGAAAATATCAAATCCCGAAGAAGGATAATAGATGGCAAGTTGTACCGGCATACCTATATACCTATACAGACATTGAGGTATAACTTTGTCAATCAGATAGGAACAGACCATGAGGAAATAGGGGCCGATAAAACGGTGTTGCAACTCGATCTGAAGGCGACTATAGATAAATATCCGGAGGTAGACCTTTTTGGATATGTGAAAAATGCGGAAGAGCAAAAAATACGCCTGGCGATAGTGAGGCTTTCAAATGCTGTTTCTCTGGAGAGTATCAAAAACGAGGACGGAACCAATAGAACCTATTATACATATACGATATCTGCTGATTTGGATAAGGTGGGCATAGATGAGAATGATGGCATCGAAATAGAAAACACGGAAAAAGCGGATAGGGTTATAAATTTACTCGATACCATAAGACACCTATATATGGGCACTGACGAGGATAAAAAGGATTTAGAACCGCTGTTTGTTATAGGCGGCGTATACGATTTCGAGGATGCAATTTTCCATGATATTTTGGGTGTGGAAAATAACAAGGTAGACATAGATAAGATAAAAAGTGTGTTAAAAGAGATACCGTATAAAAATGCGGATACGGATACCCTCTGTGGGTTGGTGAAAGGAATTTTCAGCAACGACGATGAAATAACGGAAGAATTAAATGCAAAGCCCGTATCCGAATATTTTGAGATAATCAAGAACAAGGTCATAGGTTATTATGAAGGTTAACCAAGTAGAAGCAAACAATGCAATTTTTCAATAGATCCCTCGGGGGTCGGGTTTATTCTGTCCGTCTCGGGATGACAAAATTGTGGCGTTTTTATAACAACCACGTAACGAAATAATGTAATCTCTAAATAGATCCCTCGGGGGTCGGGTTTATTCTGTCTGTCTCGGGATGACAAAATTGTGGCGTTTTTATAACAACCACGTAACGAAATAATGTAATCCCTAAATAGATCCCTCGGGGACTGAATTATTCTGTCCGTCTCGGGATGACAAAATTATGGTGTTTTCATAGCAATCACATAACGGGGTGTCATCCTGAAACGGACAGTATAAATGGACCCCGTGAAGGATCCCGATTTTAGAATTTCCTGCCAATGTTTAGAATAACATAGTGGGGCATCATCCCGAAATAGACATTAAAACAACAGGTGGTAATTTGACGTTACCACCTGTCATAATGAATTTTACCTTCGTTATATCTGTTTATGGCTGATTTTTTTTCATCTTTTACACCCACCACAACCATTCCGACAGGAATAATATGCTCCGGCAGGTTTAAAACATCCGCCATACCTTTTATCAGATGTTCCCTGGGATAAATCCCGCACCAGACGGCTCCCAAACCTAAGCCATGGGCCGCCAACAGCATATTTTGCACGGAAGCGGAACAATCGGATATAAGAAAGCCGAATACATCCTGTTTTGTTTTGTCGCCGCATACTACTATACCGCAGCCTGCCTGAGGCAACATTTTTGCATGTCCATGAAATTGTACAATCTTTTCTATAATTTTTGCATCCCTCACCACAACAAATTCTCTGGGCTCCAGGCCATGTGCCGAGGGAGCTTGGAATCCGGCCCTCAATATAGTTTTTAAGTCTTGTTCATCTAGAGGTTCCCCTGTAAATTTACGTATACTCCTTCTGGAATTTATGGCTTCTAAAACATTCATAAATAGTCACCCTTTCGTTATTTCTTATAATTCCCCGGTTCCATATTGTACCATATTAGACAGGGGATATCAAGGACCAAGGCCTCAGGTAACCTAGGATCCTTCGCGGGTGCCGTTAATACTGTCCGTCTCAGGATGACAAAATCAGGTGTCGTTGTTCCTACTTTTTGGACAGGGGATATCAAGGACTAGGGCTCCAGGTGCCTGAGATCCTTCATGGGCGCCGTTAATACTGTTCGTCTCAGGATGACAAAATCAGGTGTCGTTGTTCCTACTTTTTGGACAGGGGATATCAAGGGCCAAGGCCTCAGGTAACCTAGGATCCTTCGTGGGCGCCGTTAATACTGTCCGTCTCAGGATGACAGAAATGTGGGGCTTTCACCTCCATCAGGCCATCCCCTAATCCCGGGTTTGCCTTGTCCGTCTCAGGATGACAAAATGTGGGGCTTTCGCCTTGTTCGTTCAGGATGACAAAATCGGGCATCATCGTGACTGTTTTTTTGTTTCGAATGCATCCTGGATGAGTTTAATGTTTTTAATAACAATAGGTGCTTTTATTTGGCTTAGTTGGAAATTTTCATCTACTAACTGGTCTCCTAAATCTTCCGTCGACAGCTCAAATTTTTTGAGTACATCCTTGGAACCTTTTTTCACCAGGTCCTGCCTCATAGAATCCCCGATTTTAGTTGTTTCGTTCAGATGGTTTATAGCACCTGCGTAGTCGTCGATGGCTGCGGATAAAATAACACCCCTGGTATGATAGTACATTTCAAAAACATCGCTGTTACCCATGCCGTCAAAATGGTTCCTGAGACCGGCTGTGACTCTTGTCAGTTCATTAGCCTGTGTTAGGCCTCCCAGTCTCTTTTTGTCTATAATGGATATGGTTAAATCATCTAATATTTTTTCAAACTCATTTATTTTTTCTTGGGACGTTTTTTCTATCGGCAGCTGAGCCTCCAGGACATTCCATTTCTTATGTATCATCATGGCATTATCACTTATTTTGCTCCACACAGTTTCAATATCAGGCGGAGGGGTTTTGCTCTTTGCGAAGGTGCCCTTTACTTCTTGGGCCTTCAAAAGGGGGATGATTATTTCGCTTTCGGTTATCAGTTCCTGCATATCTACTTTTTCTTCCGTCTGTTTTGATTTACTTCCTTTAGCAATTTTTAGTTCCTTCCCCCCAATATTTTTGCCCAATTGCCATTGCCCGATCGGTATTGCAATAGTTTTTACGCTTGCAGTCTGTTTTGCTTTAAGGGCCTTTTCCTCTTCAATGGCCTTTTCTATGCCCGGTACCGAATCCAGGTCATACATAATCTTTAGGGTTTCATCTTCGAGCTCCTCCAGGACCTTAGGCAACTTGGGGATATTGCCTTTTTTACTGATGTCAGGTTTTTGTGAACCTTTTTTACAACCTATCAAAATAAATATAATAAATAAAAGCAGTATTAATCTATAACTTTTATATATATTTCTTTTTTTCATCTCGTCACCTCTATATATATGTTTACCAACTTATTAAAAAACATTACACAAAATAACAGGAATATTTAAAAGGATTTACGCCTGTATTGTCGAAATTAGTATTAAGATAAAATAGGAATAACCATATTATCCCAATATCAAGACCTATTTCAAAATTGTACAAAAAGTGATACTATATTAGTGGTACTATATTATATGGGGTGGCAAAATGATCAAAGGAATAGGGATTGACATTATAGAGATTGACAGAATAAGGCAGGCAATAATAAAAAACAGCAGATTTATGGACAAAATATTTACCGCAGATGAAAAGAAAATATTTGAAAGAAGAAATTATTCTCCGCAGACCATAGCAGGACATTTTGCAGCCAAGGAAGCAGTGTCTAAGGCGTTGGGTACCGGGATAAAAAACATACAATGGAGGGATATAGAAATACTCAATGATTCTCTGGGTAAACCCTGTGTGAGATTATATAATAATGCCAAAAGTTTGGCATATAGTATGAATATAGATAAAATATCCATATCGATATCTCATAGCAGGGAAAACGCTGTCGCTTTAGCTGTAGCCATCTAATTCTTTATAAAGAAAGGAAGGAATTGAATGAGATTCCGAAAGGTTATATTTTTGCTGNTTATGGTTGTCGCCTTCGTGACTGCCTGTGGAAANCCTTCGGATGAAAAAGCGTATTATAAAGCACATAAGAANATGATGGAGATGGAAAGTTATCAAACTATTGCTCAGGTAACNAGCNATGTAGGAGACAGTACCAGAGAATATAGGTTTAATCAGATGTTTCAATATCCGGATAAATATAGGTCGGAAGTGATTTCACCACGCAGTTTAGAGGGAAANGTAACTGTATATAATGGCAGGGTTGTTTGGATCAAACATGCTTCTATCAATCAGATCTGGAAGATGGATAACTTTGAGCAATCAAATGAACAATTATTGTTTGTNGGGCATTTTTTGAAGAATTTTATAAACTCAGAANCTAGTAATTATCATAAAGAAAAGATTAATGGACAAAATAGTATAGTAATTACTACGGAAGTGCCCGGTGGTAATCCTCACTTTTATAAGCAGAAACTTTGGGTCAGGATAGGTAATTATACCCCTATACAGCTTAGTGTTATGGATGAACAAGAAAAAACAAAATTTGAAGTTCATTTTGAAGATTTTAAAATAAATCCAAGACTAGATGAAAAGCTATTTTATTTAGATTAAATAAAGGCAAACAAGGGGTAGAAAAATGATTANAGNGAAAGATTTAAGACCTGTATGGGCAGAAATAAATTTGGANAAAATAAAACATAATGTCAAAGAAGTAAAAAATATAGTTAAGAAGGGCACTATAATTTGTGCTGTTGTAAAAGCTGATGCCTATGGCCATGGGGCAATAGAAATCGGGGATGTATTATTGAAAAACGGTGTGGACCGTTTTGCCGTATCTACCCTGGAGGAGGCAATACAGTTAAGGAATAACGGTTATATAACAACATCTATTATGATCTTGGGACATACTCCGAAAGGACATGGAGAAGCAGTGGTAGACAATGATATCATTCAAACCGTCTATACTTACGATCAGGCATTATATTTTTCAAACCTTGCAAAAAGAAAACATAAGGATGTAACAATACATTTAAAGCTGGATACCGGAATGTCGAGACTGGGGTTTTTGCCAAGTATCCAATCCTTGAACGAAATAAAGAAGATATTTGAATTGCCCAATTTAATGATTGAAGGTATTTTTACTCATTTAGCCACAGCCGGTGAAAAAAACAAGGACTACACTTATAAACAATTTGATATGTTCATGGACTTTGTCGACCGACTGGAAAATGAAGGGTATTCAATACCTATAAAACATATTTCTAACAGTGCCGCGGTTATTGATTTACCTGAAATGAATTTGGATATGGTAAGGACAGGAATAATACTTTACGGATTATATCCGTCGGATCATGTAGATAAGGAACGGCTCAAACTAAAACAGGCAATGGAGTTAAAAGCCAGGGTTTCTCATGTAAAGATTTTACCAAGGGGTTATGGTGTTAGTTATGGGTCGAAATATACTACATTCGACGATGAAAAGATAATTACAATTCCTATAGGTTATGCAGACGGATATACAAGGGCATTATCCGGGAAAGCGGAAGTGATTGTAGGCGGGAGCAAAATACCCGTCATAGGTGACATTTGTATGGATCAATGTATGGCAAGTGCCACAAACCCGGATATTAAAATTGGAGATGAGGTGATATTATACAGCAGTCGTAAAGGGAGTGGTATCACCATAGATGATATTGCTAATAAAATTGGAACCATCAATTATGAAATTATATGTATGTTGGGTAAGAGGGTTCCTAGGGTTTACTTGGAAAATAATAACCTTTTACATATTAAGGACAATTTGTTAATATAGAAGTATGGATTTCTATGAATCAGTATAGTTTTGTAGTAATTATGAAAAACTTATATTATCATACATATAATTTTCCTTCAATATATTTAGGGGGTGCGGTATGTCTGATTCAAAACGGATTGTAATATATCTTCCCGATAATCTTTTAAGGGAAGTGGATCATATTGTTTCTATCGAAAAAATAGACCGAAGTCAGTTTGTTTGCAGGGCAATGAGGCTGTACATCAGGAAGAGAGGTAGAATGGAACTAAACGAGCAGATGAAAAATGGTTATAAAGAGATGGGTGAAATTAATCTGGCGTTGGCTGAGTTGGGACTAAGTTTGGACATGTCCTCACTGGAGACATACGAGGCTCAGATGGCGGAGTGTGAATAGTGTGATTATTAAAAAAGGAGACATATATTATGCGGATCTGAGTCCCGTCATAGGATCTGAACAAGGGGGCGTTAGGCCTGTACTGGTAGTACAAAATGATATCGGCAATCGTTACAGTCCGACAATTATAATAGCAGCTATTACCTCGCAAATTAACAAGGCTAAGCTACCGACTCATGTTGAAATTAAGGGCGAGGATTACGGACTACCCAAGGATTCGGTCCTGCTGTTAGAACAGATTCGGACGATAGATAAAAGGCGTTTGGGGGAAAAGATAGGTCATGTAAAGGAGGATATAATCGAAAAAGTAGATGACGCTCTACGAATAAGTTTAGGTTTAATCGAATTCTAGGAACTTAGGTTGAATAACTTAAGTTTTTTTTATGACCTAACCCAATCCGACACTCAGTTAATAATGGGTAGAATACTTCTGATTTAACAAAGATATAAACAAATAGCAGATATTATTCTTAGAAAGTCTGAGTGTCGGATTGATGGTAGGTCAAACGCAACGAGAACCAAATTTGTACGACCGGAGGGAGTAAACAAATTTGTGATTCGAGACTGCGGAAAATGACCTAACCCAATCCGACACTCAGTTAATAATGGGCAGAATACTTCTGATTTAACAAAGATATAAACAAATAGCAGATATTATTCTTAGAAAGTCTGAGTGTCGGATTGATGGTAGGTGTTTATTTTTTCTCTTTTTTGTTCTATAATGTTATAAGTATCTACTGTTAATATATATTTGCAAATCATGTTGGGGGGACCGGACGTATGAAATTAATTGACGAAAAAGGAAAGATTTTCGGTAAAATCAGTTTTATCGATCTATTTGTAATTATCATTGTAATTATAATAGGATTGTTATTTCTTCAAAAGGGTTTTCTGAATTCTCAGCTCCGGGAAAATATCGGTGAGGAGGGGACAGTTCAGATTACTGTATTTTTGCAAGAATTAACGGAAAATCAGGTCAATGTGCTTCGGGAGGGTTCGGCAAAATTACAAAAAACAGGCAGAAATGCGGATGTCAATATCGTCGGTATAGATGTGGAACAGGGCAAAGAATTGGTTGAAACAAAGGATGGGGAGATTGTAATCGCTACAAATCCGATGTTATACGATGCCAAGGTGTTTGTAGAAGGTATCGGAGAGATAACGTCGGAAAGGATTGTAATAGACAATTTNGAGGTAAGGATAGGTACCGAGTTAAGGTTGATAACCAAGCAGTTCGAGGGTTTAGGTATCGTGTATAATATTAAGTATCAATAGGTGGGGTAACGTATGGAAAACAGTATAACAATAAGGGGGCTTATTTTCCTTTTTATTGTAATAGAAAACAGTGTAACATATAAAATTATAAAAAATATCAGCAATTTTGTTGAAAATATAATTGTAAACAGTGCAGTATACAGTTTTTTTACCGCCGATTTCGATATGTTTGAAAAATGGAGAGCCAGTTATATAGGGACAGGCTTTTATAAAATATGCGCTTTTGTCTGGTTAAAACTCACAGGACTGTTGGATTGGATAAAACGTTATAGCAACTATAGCATCTTTGTTAAGGTAATCAGATTTCCCTATTCTGTTATCGGTAAAAATGCCATAAGGGAAAATACTGTACTGGGTCTGGGTATAATCTTAACAGCCATAGGAAATACGGCGGCGCTGAACTTGGTCGGGATTGTTTTAATCAGTTATATTTCGCTATTCAAGATTGAAAAAGGGATTTATGCAATCGGGTTTTTAATCCCTTTCGTAAATTCTACTAATTTGACCATGCTCGTCATAGGCCTCTCTGTCAGTTTTATATTAAATGTCAGGAAGATTTATCCTCTAAAAATAGAACCTTATTTTGTATTGTTTTTTATACTGTTGGTTGGTTCCGTTATAACCTCCCCCGTCAAAGGCAGCAGTGCCGGGACATTTATATTATATTTGAGTCCTTTCGTTTGTGGATATATTTTGATACACACCTTAGATAGAAAAGAAAAGTTATTCAACTTGTTTAAGCTAAATGTTCTGTCCGGGGTATTTCAGAGTATATACGCATTGTTACAGTTCAGATTCGGAATTTCCATGGGAGGCACATGGATAGATGTTGAACAATTCGGCGAGATCACAACCCGTGCCATGGGAACCCTGGGGAATCCCAATGTATTGGCTGAATATTTGGTGCTTGTGATAATGATGGGCTGTATACTTTTGTTCACAGAAAAATCTATAACAAACAAACTACTTTATGTTGTATCAATAGGCATAATGCTCCTGGGTTTGGGTCTTACCTATTCCAGGGGGGGATATCTATCGCTCATATTCGCAATATTTATATTTTTAGTTTTGATAGATAAAAGATTAATAGTACTGTTTGGCATAGGTGGGGTGGGCGCTGCAATGTTTATGCCGGGTATCATTTTAAGAAGATTGGCCTCCATAACCAATTTGGCCGACACCTCAAATCTCTATAGAATTTCCATATGGACGGGAACACTGGGTTTAATCCGCAGTCATTGGTTAAAGGGTACGGGTCTGGGGTTGGTAGCATTTTCTGAAAAATATCAATATTTTATCTATGGAAGTGCCATAGCTGTGCATTCTCATAATCTGATCCTCCAGATAACTGCCGAGATGGGCATATTCGGGATAATTGCTTTTCTTATATTTGCAGGGGCATTGGTCAAGTGGGCTCTGAACAGCGGTGTCAATATGAAGAGCAGGGATATGAGATATGTGATATTTGCATTGGTCGGTGCTGTGGGCGCTCATATATTGCATGGGTTTGTGGATTTTGTATGGTATGATCCGAGAATTTTGTTTATGTTTTGGGCAGTCGCGGCAATGCTTATCTGTGGCATCATCAGGGGACAGGAGGCATACTGTGGTTAAGGTTATCCATATCATCGCGGATTTAAGTTTTGGCGGTGCAGGGCGGTATTTATTCAATGTGTTGAAATATTTTGACCGTGAAAAATATCAGGTAGAAGTTATCTGCCATGGCAAAGGTCAGCTATATGAAAAACTGCTTAGGGAGACAGATATAAAGACTCATCTAGTGTCTCCTACTACCAAGGCAAAAAGTTTTAGCATAGAAATATTGAAAGGTGTTTACCGCATACTAAAAAATGAAAAACCGCATATAGTCCACGTTCATGCCAGTTTAGCGGGGAGAATTGCGGCCAAGGCACTGGGAATAAAAGTTGTACTGACAAAACATTGGAGACAAAATAAAGGGTTGCCTCTTCTCAATAAAGCTACGGCCAACATATTGACAGATAGAATTATAGCTGTATCCCAATCGGTAGCTATTTCGTTAAGGGAAGCAGGGATCTCCGAAAAGATGATAACCGTCATTTATAACGGGATAGATGTAACGACCTATCGGCAACCCGCATTAAAGGATTATAAAAAAATATGGAATATTGAAGATAAAAAGGTCATAGGAATTGTTGGCAGGCTAGAACCGGAGAAGGACCACGAAACTTTCCTGAAGGCTGCCAAAATACTGTGTGAAGAAAGGGATGATGTCCATTTTGTTATTGCGGGCAAGGGCTCAAAAGAACAGGAACTGAAAGACCTNGCAAAGAGATTGGGCATATGTGATGATATAACCTTTGCCGGATTTTTACCTGATATACGGGACGCTGTCGAGGCCTTTGATATTTCGGTTTTAACCTCAACCAACGAGGCTTTCGGGCTTGTTCTCGCAGAGAGCATGATACTGGGAAAACCGGTTGTTGCCACAAATCTGGACAGTATTTATGAGGTAGTCGGGGACGGAGGGGTGTTTTTTGATGTTGGGGACTATGAAGCCCTGGCGGACGCATTACTGTCACTGATAGATGACCCATCTATCGGGGAAAGTTTGGGGGCAATAGGTAAAAATCGGGTGTTAAATATGTTTGATGCCGGAAGGATGGTGTCGGAACTGGAAGAGGTTTATGAAGAAATATTATGTCGATAAGAAAATATAGGGGGAAAATATTATGCAAACAAATGGTAAAAAACTTTTATTGGTTATAACGATTGGTTTTATACTCGTGATCGGACAGTTTGTTTATGCAAACACAAAAGAACCCGGGACTGATGAGGACCCCTTGGTTACACTGTCATTTGTAGAACAGAGGATAGAACAGTTGAGGTATTACATAGATGAAAAAGTGAAAAGCAGCAGCGGGGACCATTCTATCGAATCAGGAGCCGGTTTTGAGGTTGCGGAACTGAAAGCAGGCAGTAGTTTAATCGGAGGCCAAAGTACGGAATTGATTTTGAGAAGTGGCAAAGCTACGGCCATCGATAGCCCGATGGGAGGGTTGTCTGATGTGACGGGAGCAAAAGACTTGGTTAAAAATGAAAATGTGCCCACTAATCATTTATTGATTATTCCAAGAGATGATGGAAGAGGAATTAAAGCAACAACTGATATATTTGTTATGGTAAAAGGCAGTTACGATGTTAGGTGGTAAAAAGGAAAAGATATAGAAGGAGAGTATGATTATGAAAGAATTGAAGATCCTTCTACCTACGACAAGATTGGATATCGGAGGAGCGGAAACCCATGTTTTGGGGTTAGCAAAACAGCTGAAAAGGATGGGTCATTATCCAATTATCATATCGAGCGGGGGTGTTTATGTGGAGGAGTTAAAGAGGGAAGGTATTCCCCACCATTACGCACCACTGGACGATAAAAGGTGTACTGATCTATTAGAATCGTTTAAAATTTTTGGTGGAATCATCAAGGAAGAAAAAATTGATATAATTCATACTCACGGAAGAATAGCTTCACTGATATCTAAAACTGCAAGTATCGTTTACAAAGTTCCTTTTATGACCACCGCCCATGCTTTATTCAGCCATGGGGGAGGATTAAAGTATTTAACATTTTGGGGGGACGAGGTTATAGCCATAAGCGAAGATGTAAAGCAACATCTGATGGATAAATTCGGGGTCGGAGAAGAAAAAATCACCATTATAGAAAATGGCATCGATACATATGCATTCAATACATATTCGAACAATATGAATTTAATTGAAGAGTTAGGGCTGGATAGGGATTCCATAAAAATACTTTATATCAGTAGACTTTCGGGAACATTGGCTGATTTAGCGGTACGGATAATAAAAAGTTTTCCCGAATTGAGTAGGAAATTGGACAAAGTAGAGTTGCTTATTGTGGGAGATGGTGACGATTATGAACAGGTTAGAGGTGTACATAGGCAGATCGATCCCATGAAAAAATCAATTAAACTTTTGGGAAAGCGTACAGATATACCTGAAATTATGAATAGTGCAGATGTTGTGGTAGCGGTCGGCAGAACGGCACTGGAGGCCATGGCTGTAAAAAAACCTGTCATCCTGGCAGGCGGGGAAGGCTATTTGGGTTTGTTATGTCCCCAAAATTATGATTTGGCCAAGAGCACCAATTTTACCGGCAGAAACATAGGCCATCTTTATACCGAAGAGCGGTTTATCAACGAGGTGGTAAGGCTTTTCAGTGTATTATCCGAAGAAGAAAGGGAAACATTGGGAGAATTTGGGCGTAAGAAGGTAGAGGAGCAATTTTCTATCAAAAGGATGACAGAGAAAACTGTCAAAATTTATGAAAAATTGTTAAGGAACTGGGGGCATTTTAATGAGGATAATTGATCAAAAAGGAAGACTTTTTGGCAAGATAAATCTGTTCGATTTATTCGTGTTGGTTTTGCTGATTGCTGTAGCTTTCTTTGTATTTAACAGATATATCGGTAAACGTGTGATCAGCACCGTAGCGACAAGGGAGATAACCTTTAAACTGTTTGTTAATAACGTGAGAAATGTAACCACGGATGCAATTCAGGTAGGAGACAAGTTAATGCATTCCGAAACAAATCAGATGGTGGGGGAAATTATTGAAAAGGAAGTAATGCCTTCCCGAAAACATGTAACCACAGAAGATGGTACAATTGTAAATGCGGAGATACCTGAACGATATGATGTGTTTTTAACGGTAAAGGCCGACGGAACAGTGACTGATAGGGAAATTGCTATCGGTTCGGGAGCTATCAGGCTCGGAACTGAAGTTAAGGTCAGGACTAACAGGTATGGGGTTACGACAACGGTTTTTGATATAAAATATGAGGAATAATTTTGTTACTATCCCGGTGCAAACATACGCCTAGGGAGGAAGAAACTGATGAAAAATGTATTTTTGTTCGGCTATTACGGTTTTGAAAATACAGGCGATGAAGCTATGCTGCAAGTGATTGTTCAGCAATTTCGGCGTGTATTGCCGGAAGTAAAATTAACCGCCCTTACCTACAGGGCGAAGGATACTATAGAAAGGTACGGAATTGATGCCGTCAGCAGAAACCATTTTAAAGGTGTTGTGGACACTATCAAAAGGTCGGATTTCGTTATAAGTGGCGGGGGCTCTTTGTTACAGGACGTCACAAGCAGCAGGTCCCTTATTTATTACTTGGCCATTATATATTTAGCCAAAAGGTTGGGCAAAAAAGTCATGTTTTATGGGAACGGATTTGGGCCCATCATTAAACCCTTTAACAGGAAACTCGCTAAACATATTGTTAATAAGGTGGATATAATAACTGTACGGGATCACGGTTCCAAGGAAAAGTTGGGGCTGTTGGGAGTTAAAAGGGATGTCACAATAACTGCAGATGTCACCTTTGCTATGGATTTGCCCCCTAAAGAGGTTATTGAAACAATTTATAGGGATGAAAAAATAGATGAAACAAAAAAAATGGTAGGCGTATCTGTGAGAAGATGGTATGGGGAGGATACATATAAAAGGGCAATAGCAAGGATTTGTGAGGAACTGATAGACAGAAATTATGAGGTGATTTTTATTCCCATGCAATACCCCGAGGATACCCATATTTCTAGGGAGATTGCTGATTTGATGAATAAAAAACCCAAAATAATAGAAAGCAGATATAACCCCGAGGAGATAATAGGTATTATTAGCAGATTAGACTTGTTGATTGGAATGAGATTGCATTCACTGGTTTTTGCCGCTGTTGCTGCAGTTCCTATGGTGGGACTGGAATATGATCCCAAAATCTTGAGCTTCTTGAATTTGGTAAAACAACGGAGCGCAGGGAAAGTGGAGAACTTGGATATTACTCATCTTCGGGAAATTGTTGATGAAGTCATAAACACAAGGGAAGAATATAAACGTAATTTAATGGAAATCCGCGACGAACTGAGAGAAAAAGCGGAATTAAATATAAAAATACTGGAGCAGTTTATCAAAAAAGGTGAAAAGAGATGAGGAAACAGGAAAGCATATTAAATATCAAGTTCGATATAGTCAATCAGGATGAAACATTAGAGAAATTAATTGCTTTTCTGGATGAAGAACCGCCACCAAAAGAAATATATACGCCTAATCCCGAGATAGTGATGCTGGCGCAAAAAGACAGGGAATTATTCAGGATACTCAACAATGCGGATTTAGTATTAGCGGATGGAATCGGTATAATTATAGCTTCTAAATTGAAAGGCCTGCAGCTGAAACACAGGGTCACAGGTGTGGATACTATGGATAAATTATTGCAGTATTGTGGGGAAAATAAAAACTCATTTTTTATATTTGGAGGAAAACCGGGGATTGCGGAAACTGCCTGTAAAAATATAAAAACAAAATACAAAGGCATAAGGGCTGTGGGACATCATCACGGATATTTTGACGAAAAGGATGAAGCGGATATAATAAACAAAATAAACAATTCAAGGCCTGATGTTTTGTTTGTCTGTTTGGGAGCACCAAAACAGGAGAAATGGATAAATAGAAATAAAGACAGACTAAACTGTAGATTAGCCATGGGCGTAGGCGGAAGTGTAGATATATATGCAGGTGTCGCCAAAAGGGCCCCTACGGTTTTTCAAAAACTCGGCTTGGA
>JGI24712J26585_10002029_pt1 | contig 16860 bp, 17 predicted proteins | sample BioPla3DNA2_FD_26585 | JGI IMG/M metagenome (IMG submission 26585) | reverse complement strand
TTTTAGTACCTTTGTAAAAATTCCTTCTTTTGGCATTACACATTTACCAACAGTTTTAGAAATTGCACATCCTGAGTGACACTTTTTACCTATTTGAGTCACTTCGTGTAGCGACTCACCAATAGCAAGTTTTGTCCCTATAGGCAATTCATAAAGAAGAATCCCCTCAGTTGTAATATTTTCAGCAAAGTCACCATATTTCAAGTCATCAAGTCCTTGTGCTTTCATCTTTTCAAAACTTTCTTTGCCTAGTAAGCTTACCTGTCTATGCCAATCACCACTATGGGCGTCCTTTTCAAGACCATGATTTTCAATAAACATTCCTTTTTCTATTGGATTTTTAACTACTCCTTTTTTATCTGAAATATTTATTGATAACACTTTACCTATTTTATTGCCTCTCACATAATCACCTGACTTTCCACCAGTTTTTTTCATAAGCTTACTACCTTACCTTCAATCTCCATATCCTTGTCTACAGCCTTGCACATATCATATATTGTAAGACATGCTAAGGAAATTGCCGTTAGAGCTTCCATTTCCACTCCAGTTTTCCCAGTAGTTTTTACTTCTGCTTCTAGTTCTATATATTCATCCTTTATATTAAATCTTATATCTGCACCAGTTAAAAATATATTATGACACATAGGGATGATATCACTAGTCTTTTTTGCCCCCATAATCCCTGCTACTTGAGCAACAGATAAAACATCTCCTTTTTTAATAAGACCTTGTCTTACTAATTCTATTGTTTCAGGTTTCATCTTTATTCTCCCAGTAGCAATAGCAGTTCTCTTAGTATTTTCCTTGTCTCCTACCTCAACCATATGAGCCCTACCCGCTTCATTNAAATGNGTAAACTCTCCCATGACTAACCCCCTATTTGATTCATATTACGGCTTATATATTTTTCATCTTCTAAATAATGTTCCTCTTCCTTTGTTAAAATTGCCTTCCTTATAACTTCTTTTATGTCCTCACCATTTTCCAATGACTTCTTAAGATCAATTTCCCTATTTGAGTGTAAACAAAGCTTCAATCTTCCTGTAGATGTAAGTCTTACCCTGTTGCAATTGGAGCAAAATTTACAAGTAATTGGATTAATAAGTCCTACTCTTCCTTTTGCATTGGGTAATTTATAATAGGTGGCAGGTGATGATATATCTTCATTATGAACCTTTTTTAGCCCCTTAACCTTTTCTAGTACTAAACTGTTTGGAATAAACCTGTTCAAATCATATTCCGCAGCCTCTCCTATGGGCATAAGCTCTATGAATCTTATATCTATATCCTCTTTTAAGGTAAGATTTACAAGTTCTGGAATCTCATCTGCATTGAATCCACCTATTAAAACCGTATTTATCTTTATTGGGGTGAGTCCGACTTCCCTTGCAGCCTTTATCCCTTCTAACACATTATTTAAACTTCCACCCCTTGTAATCTTTTCATACTTAGCTTCATTTAATGTGTCAAGGCTAATATTTATTCTATTCAAGCCAGCATCCTTTAAGTCCTTAGCATATTTCTTCAGCAATACACCATTAGATGTCATGGCTATGTCTCTTACACCATCTAATTTAGATATTTTTGATATAAAATCAATTGCTCCTAGCCTTATTAGCGGCTCACCACCTGTTAATCTAATCTTGCTTATACCTAATTCAACAAAAGCCTTAGTCAACTCATACAAGTCTTCAAAGGAAAGAATATCCGCATGTTTAAGTTTATTTACACCCTTTTCCGGCATGCAATATTCACATCTTAGATTGCATCTATCTGTTAGAGAAATCCTAAGATAATTTATTTCTCTCCCAAAGGAGTCTTTCATATCTTCACCTTCATTCTACTGTAATAATGTCTCCTGTATTTCTAAAACCATAGCCTCCAAGAGATCTTAATATGTCTTTAAAGCTCTCAGATTTTATAATTTCAATAAATCTTTTAATTCTTTCATCTTCTAATAAATCATAGCTTATCAGAAAGTCATAGTCTTCAAAAGCAACTTCAACAAAATCCAAATCCATAGCTATTGCTGCGGAATATACTCCAAGGCCAGTTGTTGCCGAACCAGTTTTTACTGCCGCTGCAACTGACATATGAGTATTTAGTTCTCTTTGATATCCTCTTATTTGGGACCAATCTATCTTGTTTAATCCTAGATGATAGTCTAATAGTACCCTAGTGCCCGCACCTTTTTGTCTATTAACATAAACTACATCATCTCTTCCTAAATCCTTAAACTCCTTTATATTCATAGGATTTCCCTTTTGAACTATAAATCCTTGTTGGCGTTGAACCCCCTTTATTAAGGCCATCTTCCTATTAGGAAAATATTTTTTTACATAGCTTGTATTATACTCCCCAGTATCCATATCAAGTAAATGTATAGGTGCTATATGACATTCTTCTCTTTTTATAGCCATTATACCACCAAAACTACCTACATGACTAGAGGTCAAATCTAGCATATCCCCAATAACATCCATAATTAAATCATGGCTACCTATGGAAACAAGTGACTTCCTTATAGAGGAAAGGGGTCTTAATAGTTCAACATCTATTCTTTCTCCAGCTTCTACTCCTTCAAGATTACGTGGGATAATAGCAATCCCATCGGCCTTTACTAAGCTCATGCTAACCCCTGCACCACTAGCAAGAGGGGTTGCTATTAACTTATCATTTACAAAACCGAGATTAACTCTTACTAATTCCTTGTGTTTTAATGAAGATACTACCCTTCTTGATAATTGAGCCTTAATATAGTCAACCTCTACTTCATCAAGACCAATATATTTCTGAATCAAAGGTTTTACGAATACATCCATAACTAAAAATGCAGACACCGGATATCCTGGAATTCCAATTACAGGTTTCCCTTGTATAATACCTAAAATTGTTGGTTTTCCTGGTTTCATTGCAACCCCATGAATAATAACTTCTCCAAGTTCTTCAACTAGCTTAACTGTATAGTCTCTAGTTCCAGCAGAAGATCCTGCCCCAATGATAAGTATATCATTTTCTTCTACACCTTTTAATACATCTTTCTTCAGTATTTCATAATCATCTACTTGTGGCCTATATCTATTTGCTATCCCACCTAACTCTTTAACCATTCCCTCAAAAACCTTTGAGTTTGAATCAATTATTTTACCATCTTCAATTTCTTTAATATCCTCAACTATTTCTGAACCAGTTGGCAATATGCCTACCCTAGGCTTCTTATATACTTTTATTCTTTCTATTCCACCAGAAATAAGAGACCCTAAATCAATAGGCCTGATTTTATGTTTTGAGGGCAAAATCATTTCAGTTGCTACAATATCCTCACCAATTTGTCTAATATGTTGCCAAGGATATGCTGCTTTCAATATTTGAATCTTACCATCATCTAGTTGGATTACATCTTCTATCATGATTACTGAGTCAAAAGGCTCTACAATCTGATTACCTGTGTTAACATATATAAAGTCCTTATTAAGGCTTAATGTTAATGGATTAGTTTCAGTTGCTTCTTCAGTGTTTTTAGAAATAACTGCTATTCCATCCATAGCAGATGCATTATAAGTTGGTGAAGAGATCTTAGCATAAATTGCCTCAAAGGTTACTCTTCCTAATGCATCAACGACATCAAGCTCATCATAAGTTAAATCTATACTTAATCTGTCGAAATACTTGGCCTTTGCTTCTTCCACGTCAATATTATCTATATAAGTGTTCCTATCCATAAAACCACTCCTTTTTTACAATAAGTACACCACTCTCTCCTCACCCTTATTAATCCCTTCTTCATGTTCCTTAATAACAATATAACCTTGTGATTTAGATAGTAAGGTTATCATCCCTGATTTTCCAAAGCTTGGGCTGGCATGATATGTACCATCCTCTTCCCTTAATTGTACCATGTGGTATGTCCTTTTACCTGGAGAAGAAGGGAAATTATATTCTGTGATAGCCTTTACTTGAGGAAGTATTTCCGTATTTCCTAATTTCTGTCTTAGATATTCTTCAATTATTGTTTTAAAGACTATTATTGATGATACAGGATGGCCTGGTAATCCCACTATTAACTTTCCATTAGCTTCACCAATTATTGTAGGCTTACCTGGCTTTATAGCCAAACCATGCAACAAAACTCCTTTGCTGCCAAAGGAAGCAATCACTTTTTCTGTATAATCCCTTGTACCTACAGAACTTCCCCCTGATAGAAGGACTATATCTGCAAGGTCTACTCCCTTTTCAACTTCAAGTCTTAACAGATCATAATCATCCTTAACTATTGTTCTATCCACTACTTGACAACCCATTTTTTCGATCATGGAGTATAAAGCATAAGAATTAATATCTCTTATCTTACCTAGACTAGCTTTTTCATCTAGGTCTATAATTTCATCTCCAGTTGAGATTATATAAAATTTAGGCTTCTTAAAAACCTTAACTTTTGATATTCCAAGACTTGCTAATACCCCTATAGCTCCTAGATCTATCTTTCTGCCTTTTCTAAGAGCAACTTGTCCTTTTTTAATATCATCTCCCCTGAAGACCATATTTTCTCCATTTGAAATTGGCTTATATATTAAAAGAGTTTCATCATCCATTAACTCTGTGTTTTCAATCATAATAACTCCACTTGCATTGGATGGAATCATCCCACCCGTTGGAGTATACATAGCCTGACCAGTGATTATATCTCCTTGGGCTCTCTCTCCCATCCTGACTTCCCCAATCTTAGTTAGGATAGTAGGAATAGATCCTGTGGCCCCATGGCTATCTTCTACAATTATACTATAACCATCTACCGTTGAACGGTTAAAATCTGGTACATTAATATCTGAAATGACATCTTCAGCTAATATTCTATTTGCTGCATCCAATATATCTACTATTTCAACTTCAAACTTATAATCAAAAAAATTATTCATTATTATTTCATTGGCCTTATCTATAGTAACTACATTAAAAAAATCCACTAATTACTCACCCTTCCTGAATCTAAATAAATTGTTGTATCACAAATCCTCTGGGCTTGATCTAAATTATGAGTAACTATAAGAACAGTCCCTTCCCTTTCCTTATTAAACCTTACAATTTCTCTTTCCATTACTTTTACTGACTCTGAATCTATATTTGATGTAGGCTCATCTAGCAATAATAAGTGGGGCTTAAAGACTAATGCCCTTGCTAGGGCTACCTTTTGAGACTCTCCACCAGATAGCTGATGGCCTCTTTTATTCGATAAATTCTCTATTTCTAGTCTTTTCATTATATCTTTCACTAGATTTTCTTGAGTTTTCTTGTCTAATTTCCTTAGTTTTAGTGGATAGAGGATATTATCATATACACTTCTTCTGAACAAATATGGTTTTTGAAAAACATAAGTAATATTTTTTGCTATATCTCTACTAAAATCCATGCCATTGTATTTAACCTTGCCATTATAAGTATCATCTATATGACTAATGATATTTAGAAGAGTACTCTTACCAGAGCCGTTAGGTCCAGCAATTCCTGTAATCTTTCCTTCTTCAATTGTCATTTGGGGAATATCTAATACGGTCTTTTCTCCATATGCTTTGTTTATATCTATTAAATCTAGTTTCATCCTAATCCTCCTGCCCATAAGAGTATATAAAGCTATTTATTAAAAAGGATATAATTAGCAATATTATTCCCAAAGCTATAGCCATTGGATAATCTCCCATTGAATTCATCATTGATATGGTTGTTGTAATAACTCTTGTATGCCCTTTAATATTACCACCAACGATCATTACTGCCCCAACTTCAGAAATTGCTCTTGAAAAGGCAGTTGCAACATTAACCATAATATCAACTTTTAATTCTTTTATTATTAAGACCGTAGAATCAAACTTACTTCCGCCTAGGGTAAATGCTACCCTAGCAATATTTAAACCCCTATTTTTTGCAAGGCTATAAGTTAATCCAAGTACTAAAGGTATTAGCAATAGAGTTTGGGCAATTATCATGGCCTTTGGTGTGTACATTAGGTCCAAGTATCCTAAAGGTCCCCTCCTAGACAAAATAATAGCTACAAGTAGTCCAACTATCACTGTTGGGATACTCATAGATGTGTATATTATTCTTGATACCATTCTTTTGCCCCTAAATTTATTTATACCCAAATATACACCAAGAGGAATAATAAAGAATGAAGCTAGGATTGTAGCTGTCATTGACACAAAGAGTGAAATTAAAACGATTTCAAAAACCTCTGGATCAAATGTCATTATTAAATTTATCGCTTCTTTAAAACCTTGAAGTATATAGTCCATAAACACACCTGCTTTCAATTCACAATTCACAATTGTTTTATACATATTGTAACTAGGACGACCAAAGGTCGTCCAGAATAATTGTGAATTGTGCATTTACAATTTTGAATTGTTTACTCAGCGTTTGGAACAAACAATGGTTGTCCGTATTCTTCTACGCCAAACTCTTCGATAAGGCCTTGTCCCTTGTCTGAAATCATCCAGTTCATAAACTCCATAGCAGCTTCATTATTTATTAGATCATTTTTATCTGGATTTACAGGGATTACACCATATTGATTGAATAGGTTTTCATCTCCTTCGATTATAACCTCTAAATCAAGACCCCCTTTATTTGATAAGTATGTAGCCCTATCTGAGATTGTATAGGCTTGTTTTTCATTAGTTATTTTCAGAACATCACCCATGCCAGCACCAGCTTCAAGATACCATTCTCCTGCTGGTTCTATTCCAGCCTCTTTCCATATAGATAGTTCTTTTTTATGTGTTCCTGAATCATCACCTCTAGATACAAATGTTGCTTCACTTTTTGAAATTGTTGTTAATCCTTGGCCAATATCATTTGGGAAGTTTTCCTTTAAGCCTAATGGATCATCTGCAGGCCCTAATAGGACATAATCGTTATACATTACATCATGTCTTTCAGTGCCATGACCTTCCTCAACAAATTTCAGCTCATCAGCCTTTGCATGTACTAATAGGACATCAGCTTCACCATCTCTACCCATTTGTAATGCCTTACCTGTACCTACTGCTACAGTCTTCACTTCTATACCAGTATCTTCAGTAAATATTGGTAATAGATAATCTAGTAAACCTGAGTCTTGAGTACTTGTTGTTGTTGACAGTATAATACTTCCTTTTTCTTCTGTTTCTTCTGGTTTTTCTGTTTCTTCTACAACTTCTTCAGGTGTTTGTATAGGTTCCTCAGCAGGTTCTTTTTCTGCTGGAGAACATCCAACTAACAGTGATAGAATCAACAAAAGGGCTAATAATGATGCTAAAGTCTTTTTCATATTACCACTCTCCTTAATATTTTAGTTAAAAAAACAGCCTAAAGATAGGCTGTTATGCTATCTTCCTTTCCAAACGCGGGAGGCAAAGGATTTCTCCTATTACCCATAGGTTTTCTCTTCATAGCTTTTGCCTTAGAAGATTAAACTCGGAAAATTTGTGTAAATATTCATTTTTTCGCCTCTTGCAAATCCTATCAACAATATATTTAATTCTCTTGCCATATCTACAGCCAAACTAGTAGGCGCTGACCGTGATATAATAGCTGGAATTTCTCTCTTTGCTGTTTTAATAAGGATTTCTGAAGAAATCCTTCCACTTGTAATAACAATTTTATCTGACATATCAATATTATCTAGAAATGCCCTTCCCAAAATCTTATCAAGAGCATTATGTCTTCCTATATCATCTTCAAAATATAGAATTTCATCTTTGGTGGACAAGGCACAGCTGTGTACTCCACCTGTTTTTAAAAACAATTCTGATTTGCCATTGAATTCTTTACTTAATTGTATCACATTTTCCTTGCTTAAATCTATAGTCTCGTGGATTTTTCTTGATTTAAATGAATCCACCACATTGTAAAATACAGTTCCCTTGCCGCAACCAGAAGTAATTGTTCTTTTACCATATAGTTTTTCTGTAAGAGTTTTTCTGTATTTTAAATACAAATATCCTCTTCCATTTTCCTCATCTATCTGTATTCTTTCTATTTGGTCTAAGGATTCAACAAAACCTTCTGAATAAAGGAAGCCTAAGGCTAATTCCTTTAATGACTTTGGAGTACATAGTAGTGTAATTATCTCTTCATCATCAATAAACAAAGTGAAAGGATACTCATTTATTAGTGTATCTTCCACTTTATTTAAGCTTTCTCCTTTAATTTTAATGATTTCATATTTCTTAGTTATATCCATATTATTCACACCATACTAGACTTTCTAAATAAGATTCTAAATCATTTTTCGTATTGAGATTTAAAAACATATCCCAATTAGGACTAAATCTCCTTGCCTCATCTTCTTCAATATAAGAAAACTTTAGCTGGTCTATTAATCCATTTATTGATCTTCTATTAGACCGTAAATAGTCTTCTATTGCTCCTATCAAGTCCACAGAATAGAAGCTGCTAAATGGCTCAATCCAATCTCCGAACTTTGTAGTGCATCCAAAGGAATCATCAGTAATCTTATCTTTCATGTATTTCACATAATCAATATGAATATTTGGCATATCACAAGCCACTACGAATCCATATTTACTAGAGGACTTTAAAAGACCAGCATGGATTCCTCCAAGAGGTCCCTTATCCTTAATAATATCAACTGTAATCTTGTGAGATAGGCCAATATAAAGTTCAGGCCTGTTAGACACTATTATTATTTCTTCAAATTCACTTTTAAGCTTGTTTATAATGCTATCCATTAGCTTCCTTCTATCAATTTTTAGCAACTGTTTATCAAAGCCCATCCTTGTGCTTTTACCGCCCGCTAAAATAATAGCACTACCAAATTTTTTCATAGTATCACCTATCTAGCACATTCATTTTCCTTGCCAGTTAATATTCCTAGTCCATGTTCTATACTATCAATAGCATATTCTAAAGCTTCCTTTACCGCCTTTGGACTTCCTGGTAAATTTATTATTAATGTATCATTTCTAATGCCTGAAACTGCCCTTGATAGCATAGCCCTCGGTGTTATGCTGAGGCTATAGTATCTAATAGCCTCAGCAATTCCTGGAGCCTGTCTAGTAAAGACTTTCATACTAGCCTCAGGTGTTACATCTCTTTTACTAAAACCTGTACCACCAGTTGTTAGGATTAAGTCGATTTTTAGCTCATCTGCCATGTATTTCATTTCTTTAATAAGCTCATCTTCTTCATCAGGAACTATTACCTGCCTTAATAGCTTGTAACCTTTTGAAGCTACAATATCTTTTATAGCTTTACCTGATAAATCTTCACGTTGTCCCTTTGAACCTTTATCACTAGCTGTAATTATACCTACAGTATACATTAAACAACCTCCGACTTATTATCATTTACCTTCTCTATTTTTACTGCTGCAACCTTTAACTCGGAAATCTTTGCTATAGGGTCCATTGCTGAATTGGTTAGATAATTTGCAGCTCCATCTGCGAAATGGAATGGAATAAACAATACCCCATCATCTACTATCTCAGTAATTCTAGCCTCTGTTTGTATTTGTCCTCTTCTAGAAGTAATTTGTACCCTATCTCCATCTTTTATACCTAATCTGTTTGCTGTCTCTTCATTTATTTCTACATATGAAGAAGGGGCAAGTTTGTTTAAACCTTCTACTCTACCAGTCATTGTTCTAGTATGATAATGGTAAAGAATTCTACCTGTTGTAAGGACGTATGGGTAATCATGATCAGGTAACTCTGCACTTTCTACATATTCAGAAGGCATAAATAAGCCACTACCTCTTGAAATTGTAGCCTTGTGTAAATACTTAGTTCCTGGGTGTTCCTTATCAGGGCAAGGCCACTGAATCCCACCATTTTCTAGTCTAGCATAGCTTATTCCCCCATAAGATGGAGTTACTGATGCTATTTCATCCATTATCTCTGAAGGATTAAGATACCTCTTCTCATAGCCAAGATAATTCATTATTTCCATGAGTATTTTCCAATCTGGCTTTGAATCTCCAAGGGGTTCAATTGCTTTTCTAACTCTTTGTACCCTTCTTTCGGTATTAGAGAAGCTACCATCCTTTTCTGCAAAGGATGCAGCTGGTAACACTACATCTGCAAGTTCAGTAGTTTCATTCATAAATATATCTTGACACACAAGGAAATCTACATTTTCTAAGGATGCCCTAACATGGTTAATATCAGGATCAGATACCATTGGGTTTTCACCCATTATATAGAGGAATCTAATACTGCCATCATGAGCACCATTAAATATTTCAGGAATTGTTAAACCGACCTTTGAGGATAGTTTAGTATTCCAAGCTTTTTCAAACTTCTCGATAACCTCAGGCTTAAAGACTTTTTGATATCCTGGTAAATCACCAGGAAGTCCACCCATATCACAGGCACCTTGAACATTATTTTGTCCTCTTAATGGATTGACTCCAGCACTTTCTTTCCCTACATTACCGCATAACAATGCTAGGTTAGAAACGCTCATAACTGCATTGGTACCAGTTGTATGCTGTGTAATTCCCATTGTATAATAAATTCCAGCCTTATTAGCTTCAGCATATAAAAGTGCTGCTTTTACAATATCCTCTGCCTCTAAACCACAAATTTCAGCAGCCCTTTCTGGAGGATACTCTTTTACTAGATTTACGAGTTCCTCGAAGTTTTCGCATCTTTCTTCTATATATTTCTCATCATATAAGCCTTTTTCTATAATGACATTCATCATGCCATTTAAAAGGGCAATATTAGTACCTGGTTTAAGCTGTAAAAACACATCTGCATATTCAGCTAGCTCTATCCTTCTTGGGTCAGCTACTATGAGCTTGGCCCCTTTCTTTAAAGCCTGCTTCATCTTAGCCCCAATAACTGGGTGGTTTTCTGTAGTATTTGAACCAATTACAAACATACAATCTGTATCAACTATTTCTCCTATGCTATTAGTCATAGCACCACTACCTAATGTTGTTGCAAGACCTGCAACTGTAGATGCATGTCAGAGTCGTGCACAGTGGTCAATATTATTTGTTCCAATTACTGCTCTAAATAGTTTTTGGAATAAATAGTTTTCCTCATTTGTACACCTTGCAGATGTTAAGCCTGCAAAAGCTTCTGGACCACTCTCTTCTTTTATCTCAATTACTTTTCTTCTAATATATCTATAGGCTTGCTCCCAAGAGACTTCCTCAAATTTACCATTTCTCTTAATTAAAGGTGTCTTTATCCTATCGGGATGATTAATAAACTTATATGCAAATTTACCCTTCACACAAAGTAATCCATCATTTGGCCCTTCTAAAGAAGGCTGTGCACCTACTACCTTATCTCCCTTAACAATTAGATTTAACTGACAGCCAACACCACAGTAGGAACAAGTAGTCTGAACCTCTTTAGTTTCCCAATGTCTGAATTTCTGTGCCTTTGGTGTTAATGCTCCTACGGGACAAACAGATACACAATTTCCACAGGATACGCATTTAGAGTTTATTAATCCCTCATTAAAAGGAGTTTTAACAATAGTATCAAAGCCTCTATCCTCAAATCCTATTGCTGATGTACACTGAAGTTCACCGCAAACCCTAACACATAAACCACAAAGTATGCATTTGCTAGCGTCATAATCATAAAAAGGATTTGAAGTATCTACATATGGCTCACGTTTATCACCAAGATAGCTACTTTCTATAATTCCATACTCATAACAATAATCCTGTAATTTACATTGGCCAGATTTATCACAGCTTAAACACTCTAAAGGGTGATTGCCTATTATTAAATCCAACACATCTCTTCTAGCTTTTATTACCTTTTCACTATGGGTATAGACTACCATCTTATCTTTGACATGTGTACTACATGCTGTTACCAGTTTATTTGAACCTTCTATTTCAACAAGGCACATTCTGCAAGAAGCAAAGGGCTCAAGTCTGTCATCATGACATAATGTTGGTATATCGATACCAGCCCTACGACATGCTTGTAGTATAGTAGTATTGTTATCTACTTCATAATGAATACCATTTATGACAATATCCATAGTTTACTCCTCTCTAGTCTTTCCTTTAAGGGAATCCATCTTTTCAAACTTTTCTAGTAATCCATCCAAGGAAAGAGCCTTAGACCACGTAGTCTCCTCAAATTTTCCACTAATCTTTCTATAAGGAACTTCTGGCTCATCAATATACTCAAGTTCAGTATTTAGTCTACCTTTCAAACAAAGTGGTCGTCCATTTGTTGGTGGCTTTGCTAGGACTGCAATATTTTTCTTATCCTTACTTACTATTTCAAACTCACAACCATAATCACATCTTTTGCAATTAATAACACGTGATGAACCATCCCAAGATCTTAATTTCCCCAATGCTCTCTTGTCTACTAGAGCACCAACAGGGCACACAGTAACACATCTATTGCATGATACACAGCTTGATGTTTCAAGTGTTTGATTTGCGTCTAATGCTATATAAGTTTCATATCCTCTTTCGGCAAATGTTAATACCTGTCTATCACTTACTTGGGCACATGTTTTAACACATTTGCCACATAAGATACATTTTGCATTATCCTTTAATATATATGGACTAGAAGTATCTAAAAGTTGTGGTCTCATAGCTCCATCATGAACCCTAAACTTCAAGTCATAATCATATGCATACTTTTGAAGTAAGCACTCTCCAGCTTTTTGACATGTTAGACAATCATTTGGATGACTATCTAATAATAATTGCAATATATCTTTTCTAGTTTTTACTACTTTTTCGCTTTGAGTATGAACAACCATACCTTCTTTTACTCTTGTGGAACAGGAAGTTTGAAGCTTGTTTGAACCCTCTATTTCTACCAAACAAAGCCTACATGCAGCCTCAATCTCAAGATTAGGGTCATAACATAGGGCTGGTATCTCTATACCAATTTGTTTAGCAGCTTCTAAAATTGATGTTTCGCTAGATACAACAACTTCTTGTCCATCAATCATAAGTCTAACATCTGACATTTGATTCCCTCCTATGCTATCTCTTTATAACTGCACTAATCTTTGGTGGACATGCTTCCATACATGCTCCACATTTTATACACCTATCTTGATCTATAACATGTAATTCCTTCTTGGCACCTGAAATACAATCAACTGGGCAAGCTCTAGCACAAGCCCCACAACCAATACATTTATCAGTAATGAAATATTCTACTAGATCTACACAAGCACCAGCTGGACATTTTTTATCCTGAATATGTGCTTCATATTCATCTCTAAAATACTTTAAAGTAGTTATAACTGGGTTTGCTGCTGTTTGCCCAAGCCCACATAGAGATCCTAAGGTAATAGTTTCAGAAAGGGATTCAAGTTTTTCAATGTCTTCTTCTTCACCTTTTCCAGATACAATTTTATCTAGAGTTTCAAGCATTCTCTTTGTCCCTTCTCTACAAGGAACACATTTACCACAGGATTCATCTACTGTAAAATCAAGAAAATATCTTGCAATATCTACCATACAGGTGTTTTCATCCATTACTACCATTCCACCTGAACCCATAATGGAACCAATTTTATCAAGAGATTCAAAGTCTACAGATGTATCTATAAGATTAGCAGGTATACATCCTCCAGATGGTCCTCCCGTTTGAACTGATTTGAATTCCTTACCATTTTGAGTGCCACCGCCAATATCAAAAACTATCTCTCTTAAAGTAGTTCCCATAGGTACTTCTACAAGGCCAGCATTTTCTACTTTCCCTACTAATGCAAATACTTTTGTTCCAGGTGATTTCTCAGTTCCAATACTTCTAAACCAATCAACACCTTTTTGGAAGATAACTGGTACATTAGCAAATGTCTCAACATTATTAATAATAGTAGGCTTTTCCCATAGTCCCTTATGGGCTGTCCTATATATCTTAGTTCTTGGCATTCCTCTTTTGCCTTCTATGGATTCAATAAGGGCTGTCCCCTCTCCACAAACAAAGGCTCCTGAACCAAGTCTTAATTCTATATCAAAATTAAATCCAGTACCAAGAATATTGTTTCCTAATAAGCCTAATTCCTTAGCTTGGTCAATTGCAGCTCTCAATCTTCGAACAGCTAAAGGGTACTCTGCCCTTACATAAATAAAGCCTTTATCAGCTCCTATGGAATATCCACCAATAGCCATTCCCTCAAGTACTGAATGAGGATCATTTTCTAGTATGGACCTATCCATAAAAGCACCAGGATCTCCTTCATCGGCATTACAGATCATATATTTTTGATCAGCATCATATAGGAAGGCTGTCTCCCATTTCCTACCTGTAGGGAAACCTGCTCCTCCCCTACCCCTAAGACCAGAAGCCTTCATATCTTCAATAATATCCTTAGCTTTCTTGTTAATCAAACAATTGGCCAAAGCAAAATAACCATCTACAGCTATGTACTCTTTAATATTATTTGGATCTATTATTCCACAGTTTTTTAATGCAATCCTAACCTGTTTTTTGTAATAATCTCCATTTAATACTATAGAACCATCCTCATTTATATTAACATTACCTTGCTCTATTAATCTCTTTTCTAAGATTGGTCTTTGTTCTTCCTTAATTCTCTTTAACTCTTCAATAGTTATCAAAGACTACACCTCTTTTCTATATTTATCTAGGATTCCTTTAATATCATCTGTCTTAAGTCTAGGATAGACATCTTCATTAATTAAAATAACTGGCGCTAAGCTACAGTCACCAATGCATCTGGTTGAATCTATTGAAAATAATAAGTCAGGTGTTGTATTACCTGCCTTTATATTTAATTGATCTTCAATTTCTTCTAAAATTTTTTGAGCTCCTTTTACATAGCATGCCGTTCCTAAGCAAACACTTATAATGTTTTCTCCTTTAGGTATAAATGAGAACTGTGAATAGAAAGTAGCTACACCATATATTTCAGACATAGGAATAGACAGCCTTCTAGAAATCACCTGCAACATTTCTAGTGGTAAATAACCAAATATTCTTTGAGTTTCTTGGAGAGCAGGCATTAATATACCAGGCATGTCCTTATTTTCTGCTATAAAAAACTCTAATTCTTCAATTTTTTCTTTGTTTTTTTCTCGATCAAAAACAAACTCCATTGTTTTCCTCCTCCTAATAAATTATGTAAATCTACGTGCAAACCTATTAATTCCAGCATTTCATAATGCTAGAAAATATAAACAAATTACAGTAATATGTTATAATATTTGTAGTTTAAAGTCAATAAAAGTAAATTGTAATCTTCTGAAAACTACCTCTTAATATGGAAGCAATTATTACTCAAATGAAAGGATATTTTATTATGAATTTAATACTTGTTTATTTATTAACAATTAATTTACTTACTTTTTTTAGTTTTATTTTGGATAAAAAAAGATCAAGAAAAGGTCAATGGAGAATATCAGAAAAGCAGTTATTATTCTTATCATTAATTGGTGGAAGTTTAGGCGGATTTGTAGCCATGGTATTGGCAAGACATAAGACTAAAAAGCTTAAGTTTATAGTAGGAGTTCCTTTATTATTGTTGGTAAATATTTATGTGTTTTATCAAGTTATAACAAGATATATTCTATAGTAAAAGTTGATATTTACAGTTAATAGCAATACGTCAAGAAAAATGATAAAAATACTAAGCGAACATTTGCAGGAGTGACTATAATTCTTAGCGAATGGAAGATAAAAATCCGTTAAGCAGCTGGCCTAGAATTGTCCTATGCCAACTGCTTTTGACTGCATTCTTCTATAAAATATTTAAAAGGTTTTAAGTATTCCTTGTACTTCATAGCCATTGTTTCTGGATGAAATTGTAATCCCAGGACAAAATTGTCCCTTGTGGACTCAATTACCTCAATTATACCATCTGAAGCAGTAGCACTTACCTTCAGATTGTCAGCTAAATCTCTTATTGCTTGATGATGAAGTGAATTTACCCCAAGCTTTTCTGTTTGGAAAATTTCATGGGCTATAGTTCCCCTAGTAATACTAATTGAATGATAGGCTTCCTTTAAGTTAATTTCACAAGTATGGCCATGTACTCCAGGAACTTGAGAATATATGTCTTGATAAAGACTGCCACCTAATGCAACATTGATAAGCTGCAAGCCCCTACAAATTCCAAGAATAGGCATTTTTCTTTCATAAGCTGTCTTAAACAAAGCTAGTTCAGTTAAATCTCTATTAGTAGATATCTCTGTAACTTGCCTTGCTGGTTCCTCATGGAAATAATGAGGTCCAATATCCTCTCCCCCTGTGAAAATAATACCATCTATTATATCTATATATGCATCTATATCCTCTACATTTTCTAAATTAGGAATGACTATGGGTATTCCGCCACTTTCTACTACAGCATTTATATATTCACAGTTAATCCTAAAAATTCCTCTCCTAAATGTACTATCAAAGTTAGAGGTCAATCCTATTATAGGCTTCATCTTGTCAACTCCTAAGATAAATATTTATCAAACCATATAGCAGCTTCTTCCATCATATTTGTAGTTACATAATGATTTAAATTTTTATATGTAATAAACTCAAGTCTGCTAGGATCAGTATACATCTTTTTAATCTCCCCATAGAATTCTATTTGAGCTCTAACATCTACCGATGTATCACTATCTCCATGTAGCATCAATATTGGTCTATTTATTATATGCTGAAGATTCTTCATTGGATTATGTTTGTCAAGCTTATCTTGTAATTCCTTAGGTATTTCAACATCATACATATTTAAGGACTTTATAAATATTTCATTTGAAATATCCCAATTACAGGAACCATTAAATACTACAAGGGCTTTTAAATCAGTATTTGTTGTGAAAACTCCTGCTGCTGTAAATCCACCCATAGAGTTACCACATACTCCTATGTTTTTTGAGTCTACATT
>JGI24712J26585_10002028_pt1 | contig 16860 bp, 13 predicted proteins | sample BioPla3DNA2_FD_26585 | JGI IMG/M metagenome (IMG submission 26585) | reverse complement strand
ACCATAAATCGTTGAGGAGTTATATTTTTTTGTAGAAAAAACATCCCGTATTTATACGGGTTTGGGCGTTTCGCAAACGCCTAGTAAAAAACTAATTAAGGAGGTAAGTATAATGGAAGCGTTGGTATCGACAGGCAGTATCAGTTTTCTTCTCGTATTTTTTGAAGGAATTTTATCTTTTTTCTCTCCCTGCGTTATTCCGCTTATTCCTGTCTATATGAGTTATTTGGCAGGAAATACGGAAGACATCGATGAAAGCGGCAATATTGCCTACAATAGAAAAAAGGTGTTTTTTCATACGGTATGTTTTGTTCTTGGAATATCTTTTGCATTTTTTATTCTTGGCATGTCTTTTACCGCCATTGGAGCATTTTTTAAGAATAATAAATTATTATTTACAAGAATAGCTGGAATATTCATCGTGTTGCTCGGACTATTTCAACTTGGAATTTTGGATTTTAAGTTTCTTAATCGTGAAAGGAAATTTCATCTGAATCTAAGCAATAGAAGTGTCAATCCTCTCGTAGCATTTATTATGGGGTTTACCTTTAGCTTTGCCTGGACGCCCTGTGTCGGTCCTGCCCTTTCTTCTGTCCTTATCTTGGCATCCAGTGCAGAAAGCTCCCTCATAGGAAATTTACTGGTGTTACTATATGCAGTAGGTTTTATTATTCCATTTTTACTCCTTGGATTATTTACAACTCAAGTCCTTAATTTTTTGGACCATCATCAAAAATTACTAAAGTATACGGTTAAGGCAGGAGGCGTTATTTTAGTTCTAATCGGAATTATGACGTTTACTGGATGGATTAATAGCATCTCAGGATACTTAAATTCCTTCAATTTCCCTGGAAATACCCAGACCACAGAACAGCAGGAATCCGTCAATGAACCTACTGAAGCATCTGATGAACAAAAGAATGAAACATTATCCCCTGCCATCGACTTTACCTTAGTGGATCAATACGGCAACGAGCATACGCTCTCAGATTATAAAGGCAAAGTGGTATTTTTAAATTTCTGGGCGACCTGGTGTCCTCCTTGTCAAAAAGAAATGCCGGATATCGAAGCAATGTATCAGGAATATAACCAAAACCAAGAAGATGTAATATTCTTAGGTGTTGCTAATCCAAAAAGTGAAAATAATCCAAATACACGAGAGTTAGAAAAAGAGGGTGTTATAGAGTTTCTAGAAGAAAATAACCTTACTTTCCCCGTGGTATTTGACGAAACTGGTGAAGTTTTTAATGAATATGCTATTTCTGCACTGCCTACAACCTTTATGATCGATAAGAACGGAAATATTTACGGATATGCTCCCGGAATGCTGACAAAAGATATGATGAAAAATATCATTCAGCAAACTTTAGAATCTACGAATTAACATGAAAAGGCAAGGATTATGCACTATAATCCTTGCTTTACCATTTACGGCTGCTACCGCCACCGCCGGAAGAGCCTCCGCCGCCTTTAAAGCCGCCTCCGCCATATCCACCCCCACCGAAACCGCCGTTTCCGCCGCCCCGTCTTCCACCAAAGATAGAGCTCCAGAAAAATATTTCAAAAATAAATCTGGTGAGTCTTCCTCTTAATAAAAAAATATCTATCAGAAAAAGTATAATGAGTAAAGTAGGTATACTTTTATTCATTCTATTATTCCTTTGAACAACTCCCTGAGGGATGGTATCTGGAACACCTATCAGTTCTATATCGTATTCTTCGGCAACTTTTGATGCCAGAACCTGATATGTTGCGATGATTCCTGAATCATAATCTCCTTCCGCCAGATAAGGAATCAGATATTCATCCTGAATCCTTCCGGTTTTAGCATCGGGCAAACGCCCTTCCAGACCATAACCTACCTCAATCCTTGATTCTCTTTCATTGGGTGCTATAAGTAGCAAAACCCCGTTATTTTCTTCTTTTTGCCCTATGCCCCACTGTCTGAATAATGTATTGGCATATTCTTCAATGGAAGCTCCCTGAAGGCTGTCTATAACAACAACTACAATCTGTGCTCCAGTTTTTTCTTCCAGCTCTTTTGCCATGTTTTCAATGGTTTGTTTAGTACTGCTGCTGAGAACTCCTGCAAAATCACTGACATAATAATTTGACGGAGAGGGAATATCTATTTCTGCACCTGCCATACCGGGTATACATAATAAGAATAAAATACCTATCAGCAAGGCACTCATTCTTCTTGTCATATTATCCCTTCCTATCATCAGAATTCAACCTTTGGCGCTTCTTTGCTGCCTTCATCTGCCTGGAAATACTCTCTTCTTTCGTAACCAAACATACTGGCAATGATATTGGCAGGAAATTTTTTGATTCTTGTGTTATAGGCTTGAACGGCATCATTATAGTCTTTTCTTGCTGTTGCGATTCTGTTTTCCGTTCCTGCCAGTTCATCCTGCAGGGCTCTAAAATTCTGGTCTGCTTTTAAAGTCGGATAGGCTTCACTAATTGCCAGTAATCTGTTTAAAGCGCCGGATAGCTCATTATTGGCCCTGGCAGCTTCTTCTACAGTATTGGCACCGATAAGCCTTGCTCTTGCATCAGAAATGGCTTCAAATATTTCCTGCTCATGGGATGCGTAGCCTTTAACGGTGGCTACCAAATTTGGTATCAAGTCCGCCCTTCTTTGAAGATTGTTTTCTACCTGACTCCATTTGCTGTCAATATTTTCACTGGCTGCTGCCAAACTGTTGTAACTTCCAATGATGCTGGAACCTATAATCAATAAAAATACTAATACAACACCCAATACAATCCATCCTGTTTTAGATTTTTGCACAGCACCTCTTCCTTTCTGTTAGAATAATCATTTTACTTTAAGTATTCCACATTCATAAAAGCTTTTATGTAAGCACGTCAAGAATCTTTATTATTATTATATGTTGCACATTTAAATTTCTTAAAAAAATCCTAATCCAAATAGAGTTTTGCTCTAAATAGATTAGGATAAGTGTACTTTGTATTAAGCGATATCTTGCTTTAACACATCTATAATATTTTCTTTTTTTACTTTTTTGCTGGAATAAAACATCGCCGTACTTACTATGATAAACACAGCTCCTATGGCTATACCTACATTGGTCCATGGAATAAAAAATTCAAAACTAAATTTTATCATCAATGTTCGGTGCAATAGGTACATAACGGCAAAACTTATGGGCATTCCGTATAACAGAGCTTTTAAACCATAAAAAATACTTTCATAATAAATCATTTTATTAAAACTTTTCGGCGTCATACCAACAGATTTGAGCATTGCAAATTCTCTTTTCCTAAGTGCAATACTGGTCGATACGGTATTAAAAATATTGGCAATACAAATGGCAGTGATGAGTATAATAAACGCATACGTGAACACCGACATTAAAAGAATCATTTGTTCTTCTCTTTGTCTGGCCAGAAAGAAATTATACAAATAAATATTATTTTGACTTTCATTATTTTGTATAGCTTCAATGTCTTCCTGAAGCTTTAGAGGCATATCACTTTTTATATAGAGCAAGCTGTAGGCATCTTTATTGATTATCGGAGCATTATTTTTAATCTTTTCATAGACATCTTTAGATAAAATCATATTGAATCCTGAATAAATTCTTTGGGAGAAAACACCGCTAGGCGATTTATCTGTAAGCGCAAGGATTTCTACAGATTCTAAAGGTATCTCCTTCTCATTTTCCCAATCATAATAGTTTAGATCCAGTTTTTCTCCCTCACGGGTTTTAATCGCTTTAGTTTCAATATATTTGTCTTCTTCCGTGTCTTTATATTTTACTGTATCAATAATGATTACCCCAGGATTCTCTGTGTCTTTTAGGCGCTTAAAGTTTATTCCTACCTCTTTCGCATAAACTTCTAAAGATTCATCATCCAATACATTAACAGATATAGAATAAGGGTACTTGTCATTTTTCATTATGTCTTCATGCTCACCTTTTAAATAATCCGCTATATATTCTTCTTCTACCCAAGTTTGTACCTCGAAACGCTCAATATGGGTTGACTCCGTTATATGCTCCAACAAATTTATTTTTTTAATAATAGATTCCTGTTCTTCTTCATTCTCACTTTCAATCGACACTTGAATATCATAGTTTATTCCGTCTTGACTAAGCACGATGGATTTCTTTAACACTGCTGTAAAAGCGGACACTACTAAAAATAAAACCATGCTAATGATCAGCGAAAAAACTGTTGCCTGGTATCTTCTTTTGTTTCTTTTTAAGTTCTTAAGGCCTATATCTCCCTCAATCCCAAAAATCTTTCGAGTTAATCTTGATGTTTTTACCTCTTTACTGGTCAATTTTACATCTACTACTTGACGAATAGCATCTATGGCAGATATGTTCGAAGCTCTTCGGGCAGGGATATAAGTTGAAATAAAGATAGTAAGGGCAGATATAAGTACCGCAACTAAAATAGAAGAAGGCAATACGACCAACCTGAAATTTTCAGTTACACCCAGAGCGCCTTTGATAATCGGATTAATACAAATGAATGTAATTCCGATTCCTACAAGGCCTACAATAATCCCAATGGGAATACTGATTATTCCAATCACAGTCCCTTCAAAGAATACAGAATCTCGTTTTTGTTTTTTTGTAGCACCTACACTGGATAACATACCTAGATATCTCGATCGTTCCGAAACTGAAATTGCAAAAGCATTGTATATTAATGAAACAGAGCCAATCACAATAATGATCATAATAATGGCAGACAAATAAAAAAGCATATTCCTTAATTGATTGTCTTTTATCGCTCCGTAGTATCTTAATAAAGAATGATTAAATTCTACTTTCTCTATGCCATTTTTTTCTGCCAACTCTTCTCCATATTCAAATAGTGAATCATTAACATGCTGTAAAACAACTGCAGCATTTACAGTGTTCTCAGATGTTATCGTTTTTTCATCCATATAAGATAATGCCGTATATCCCGGAGACCAGGTAGGTTCCCAAGTGGGCCTACTGATCATGCCTACAATGGTATAAGTCTTTGTAATATCGCTTATTAATGTTTCTTGAATTCCCTCTGAAGTTTTTTGTAAAGGCTCGTTCTGCGATAGAATTTGCTCTTCTCCTTCTTCACTGGTATAATGTCTCTCTCCAATATCAAGAGTAATGACATCTCCTATCTTATACTGAAGTTTTGCATTGGATAATATGGCTTCAGAGATGACGATTTCATCTTCTTTTTCTGGAAATCTTCCTTCCAAAAGTTCTATTGGAAATTTATCAAAACCTTCTTTGTTATATTCCATAAGAAATAAATAGGGCTTGTTCAAGTTTTGGCTATTTATGGGGGCATAGCCTAAAACCCTCTCTAAAATCAAATCTTTTGTTTCGGCATCATTTTTAATCGCTTCCACTTGTGTTTTATTCACATTATTATAAACAACATGCCATTCTCCTTGATCGGCTATGTTTTGTCTCCTCATCAAATCCATAAATGAAATTCCTAAGGTAGCTACTGCTGTAACCATTGCTACTGAGATAATGGACCCTATAATGGTAACGAGGGTTCTTTTTTTATTTAATTTGAGTTGTCTTAAAGTTAACTTATTAACTATATTCATGGGCGAATCACCTCGTTTTTGGTAATCTTCCCATCTTCTATAGCTATGATTCTATCAGCCTGTAATGCAATCCGTTCATCATGGGTAATGATAATAAGCGTTTGCTGAAAAGTCTTATTGAACATTTTTAAAAGATCAATAATCTCATGACTATTTTTACTGTCAAGATTTCCTGTGGGCTCATCTGCCAGCATCAAAGCAGGATTATTAATAAGGGCTCTTCCTATGGATACTCTTTGCTGCTGACCGCCGGAAAGTTGATTGGGCAAATGATGGAGTCTGTTTTCCAGACCAAGTATTTTTACTATATTTCGAAACTGCTCAGAATCGACCTGATGTCCGTCAAGCAGCAAAGGCAAGGTGATGTTTTCTTCCACATTAAGCACAGGGATAAGATTATAAAATTGATAGATAAGACCAATCTGTCTGCGCCTAAAAATCGCCAGCTGAGTTTCATCCAAACTGTATATATCTGTGCCATCTATAAACACTTTACCCTCAGTAGGTATATCCACACCTCCAAGCATGTGTAATAAAGTGGATTTCCCGGAACCAGACGGTCCTATAATGGCAACAAATTCTCCTTTTTCTACTGAGAAAGAAACGTCATTTAAGGCTTTAACTGCTGTTTCGCCACTACCATAAATTTTAGAAAGATGTTCAACTTTTAATATTTCCATGCTACAACCTCCAGAATTCTTATTGTGACTTTAGTATATCTGCCTTAGATGACTTTGCAGTGACTTTAATATTACAATTTAGTCACTTATATTTTTATAAAATTTCATGCTAAATTCAGTACCTTGATTTTTCTGACTTGTAACATTGATATCTCCATTTTGATTGCTTATTATACTTTTTGCCATGGCAAGACCTATGCCTACACTGTCTTTGCTGGCATTCTTTCCTTTATAGAATCGTTTAAAAACATAAGGGAGGTCTTCCTTCTCTATACCAATTCCATTATCTGAAATTTTAATTTCCGTATACAAAGGATTTTCATGGAATGTGATAGAGATTGTCCCCCCTTTAGGCGTATGCTCTATACAGTTTTTTACAATATTAATGATTGCCTCAACGCTCCAATTCATATCTCCTGTAAAAGATGTCTTCTCATCACCTTCGACAATGAGCTTTTGTTCTTTAATTTCCATTGGAATTAAGAGAGGATTGATTGCTTTCTGAATCAGCTGAGAGACCAATACTTTATTCTTTTTAAAGGTTACTGTTCCAGCATCAATTTTAGAGAGTTTCAGTAAAGAAGTTAAAAGCCATTCCATCCGCTCCAGCTGCGCTTCAATATTTTTAGTAAATTCAATTCTTTTTTCTTTTGTTAAGTTGTCATTACTTAATAAATCTGTCATAACAGTCATAGAGGTCAGCGGAGTTTTAAGCTGATGAGAAATATCAGAGAGGGCATCGGCTAATTGCTCCTTTTCCTTTTTAAGAAGTTCTCCTTGTTTCGAGAGCATAAGGGTTACCTTGTATATTTCATTTTTAAGAATACTAAGCTCTCCCTCCCTGTTATCACGAATATCCAATGCGTGATCCCCATTGGAAAGCATCCTTAAATAATTAGAGAGCTTTTTTATTTCTTCATATCTCCTAAACGTATAGAAAAAACTACATCCCATAATGAGTAAAAAAGTTATCACGGATATGATTCCAGCAATTGGGTTTAGAATAAAAATAAAAGTACTTCCAGCAGCGAATATAAGGAACATAAGGATTGCAAAATGTTGAATTTCTCTATTGCGAAGCATATCAATCACCCACCTTATATCCAAGGCCACGAATTGTCTTGATAATCATTGGATTTTGAGGATCATCTTCTATCTTTTCTCGAATCCGCTTTATATACACAGTTAAAGTATTATCATTAACAAAATCACCGGCAACATCCCAAATCCCTTCTAAGAGCTGACTTCGTGACAGGATTTGTCCTTCATTATTAGCAAAAGTTAATAGCAGGCGATATTCTAAAGGCGTAAGATTTACTTCCTTTCCATTTTTATATACCTTTGCATCAAGAGTATTAATCCGTATATCCCCCAGTTCGAGAATATGTTTTGATTTTATGCCCTTTTGATATCTTCTGAGCACTGATTTGATACGAGAAATAAGTTCTCTGATACGAAAGGGCTTTGTGATATAATCATCTGCTCCCATATCAAGTCCCATCACCACATTGACTTCATCATCACAAGCCGTCAAAAATATAATGGGAATATCCCATTTTTCCCTTGCTATCTTACATAATTCATACCCACTTCCATCGGGCAGAGATACATCAAGGAGACATAAATCAAATTCATTCTCCATTAAAGCCCTTTTTGCAGATGTAACATCATAGCAAAGAACTGTATGATAGCCTTCTTGGTCCAAGGAGTATTCTAAGCCACTGGCAATTGTTCGATCATCTTCAACGAGTAAAATCTTCAAGCACTCACCTCCAAATAGTGTGTCAACTGTTTATACGTTACTTTTCTCATGCTAATTTATTTCATTAATATTATAACCTATCTTTTTCATGGTGCAATCTGTTTTGAACTTGATTGCTAATACCGCAAAACTCACATCTACATCGGCTTATTCCTTATTCCCCACAAAAAAACACCTTCTGGCAGAAAATTGACAGAAAGTGCTTTATATAATTATATTCAAGTGTAGCCCTTCTAAATTTTAACAATATATGTCTGAAAACTCAATATGCATCATCTCAACATATTTATCCACTTCTTCATCTTTTAAGATAACAGGATAATCATCTTCTGGAAGAACTTTAACAGGAAGTTTAATAATAAATTCACTGCCTTTTTTATATTCACTACGGACAGTTATGCTTCCTCCATGCAATTCTACCAGGGATTGTACCAGTGACAAACCTAAGCCGCTGCCCTGCCTGTTTCTTGATTTCATTTTATCCACTTGCCCAAACCTATCAAATATGATTTTCTGATACTCTTTTGGAATTCCGATGCCTGTATCTTTTACAATAATCGTAATGTAGTCTTCTCCATCTTCTATCTTAACCGTTATTTCCCCGCCTCTGTCGGTAAATTTGATTGCATTGGAAAGAAGATTCAGGATAATTCTTTCTATCATATTCACATCGACAGACATAATCTTTTCTTCAACATCCGTATCAAAAAGTAGGGAAATGCCTTTGCTGTCCATGTATTCTGCAGTGGATAAGACAATGTCTTCTATGACATTAACAATATTATAATTCTTAAGATTTAATTTAAAATAACCCGAATCCATCTTGGTTACATCGATGAGGTTATTGATAAGCCGCAGCATACGATAGCAATTCTGCCTTAAAATCCGCATATATCGTTTCATTTTTTCGTTTTCTAATAAAGCATCTTTAAAATGTGTTTCCAAAAGCTGAACTGTACTGAAAATCAAGTTGACAGGCGTTTTGAGTTCATGGGACAAGTTGGAAAAGAAATCTCTTTGGAGTTTTTGATAAGCTGTTGTTTCTTCGATCTGGCATTTAAAAAATTCTACTTGTTTGGTTGATGTAATATCTTTTATCGTGATTAATACCGCCGGTTCACTTTCATAGGTATAAGGTGTAATATTAACCACTACATCAAGAAAATTTCCATCGTTTCGCATGAGTTTTTCTTCAAACACTATGTCGGTATTTTGCGTTTTCACCTGTTCTATAACTTTACGGAAAGATTCTCTTTTTTCTACATCAAAGTAATCCCAGATCGGTGTTTTCAGTACCCGTTCTTTGGATGCTTCTCCTGCTAAATGAATAAAAGCGTTATTGGCTATCTGTATTTTTTCATTAAAGTGAATAATAACTCCCGTAGGAATTGTATCAAATAAAATTCGGTATAACTTTTCGCTTTTTTGCAGATTTCTATGCGGAGCTTTTAAATCAAACTCTATAAATGCCTTATAAAGAAAATAAAACGAAACGAGTTTAAAATAATGGGCAAACACACTGAACACATCACCCATATCAATACAAAAACTTATTAACAGTTCAGAAACAATAGTGAAACATATAGATACTACAAAGAAATAAAATATTCTATCGGAAAAATATTTCTTTTTTCTAAGAATAACAATAAGTGAAATAATTAACACAATCGATATAATATACTCACTGATCACTGCAAAAGCAGTAGGCCTTACACCTTCTGCACAACACTCAGGGAAAATATCCCATATAAAGGTAGAAAACAATAAGAAAGCAGACACTGCATAATAAATCCATAACACTTTCTTTAATTGTATCTGTTTTTTGAACAAAAGAATGGCCGCAAAAATAGATATCCCTTCTATATATCTTGCAATAACCCACATCTGCACAGGTAAATTCGTACTGCAATGTCCTGCTAATACCGACATTCCTTTATAAGAAAGCATATGAATTGCGTCAAAAATTGAAACAACTCCATAAGCTATTCCTAAAATAAGAAGCCCTGCCTGAGTTTCAAAAGGATAGGTATTAACAGCCATAATGGCAATAACAGCGCCAATCGTAATGCATATTAACTCAACAATGCTGTGAAAGAACAAGTAATTCTGAATGCTCATGTAATAAAGGCCGCCTAAAATGAGGGTAAATACAATAACTGTACTGTAAACGTTACTGCTAAAATTAAATCGGCTGTAAGGTTCATAAACTGGTTCTTTCATTAACACATTGCTTCTCATAATCACACCCTGCAACATTATAAGATTTTGTTAAATTATTAACACCATCTTAAGTATTTTTTTACATAATATACTTAATTATTATGATAATTGTTTCTATAATTATTGTCAATTATTATCATATAATAAATCTGCGATTTAGAAAATCCCACAGCTAATATATTTTTGTGGATAGAGAGACCTTGACAAAAAAGTTGTCTTATACTAGGACTTTTTTGCTATTTTTGTATTTAAAACATTTCTCAACCGTGCAAAATGTTATAATATAGAGAAAAATCCTTAATACTATAAACTGATATGGGAGTTGATATCGTGCCACATGAAAAAGGCGAAAAAAAAGGACTTACTTGGCTTAAAAATATTCGCTCTAGCCAAGTTCAAACGGAACCCACCACAGTGGAACCTCAATCCTCAGTTGAATTGTCTGAAGAAATCGAGCAAACAGAACCACAAAACAACACTGAATTATTCTCAAAAGATACTCAGGATAAAATCGTATTAGATTTAATTGTTTCTCTTGAAAATCTGCTAAAAGACCGTCAATTAATGCTTTATAAAAATAAAGCTTTGGAAGAACAACTACATAATGCAAATGAATCCATCAACCGTTTAAAGCAAGATCAGTTAAAGAAAGAACAGCTTTTACAGGAAAAGAATAAAGAGATTCGTTCATTGGAAGACATCCTTACAAGCAAACAAATGAGCTATGAACAACTTCTTGAAGATTATAAAGAATATCAAAGTATGACAAAAATTAATGATCTAGAAGAAAAAATTAGAAATTTAGAAATCGAAAAGCAGCAATTAGAACAGCAATATCAGAAGATTATTCAGGAGAAAACAGAGTTATTACAAACCATTAATGACTTTACTGAAAGAATGTCTTTCTCCTTCTTAACAAAAAATACTGCTTCTAATTCATCCGCTCAAGAATAAATATTATTAAAAAGTATGGATACCTATTACAAGGGGGACAATCATGTCAGTCTATCACGGAAAATTACTTGAGCTAGTAGCAGTAAAAAAGAAGGATGAAAAATATTTTCTACATATTAGAATATCCTTTGAACAGGATATAGAGGTATATTTGGAGATTGATGAATATACATTTATAAATTTGATAAATATTACAAATTTTGGGGGAAGGTATAAATACAGAATCTCTTTTAACACCATATGGAATGAGACTAAAAAACAGCATATAGGCGTATTAATACAAACTTACAGGGAACAAAGTGAACAAATATGCTTTCCTTGTTCGGAAGAGTATATCAATAAACTAAATGCTATTAAGAATCTCCAACATATTCATGATCTAGAGCAACTAGACTTTATCTTTACTCATCCTTTTTCATCGAATAAGAAAGATTTTAAGGATATAGAACAAAAAAATATAACCCACGCTGCTCCGATCAGGAAATATTGTCTTTCATATACAAGAACAACCGTTACGTTTTTTAGCATTCTTTTTATCACCCTATTTAGCTGCTCTAGTCAAGGATATTTAATAGGTAAAATTAAACCTGACAGAAAATTATACACTCAAGCCACATTTATAGAAACAGATATAGAGCCGTCTTACAACGAGGATTCTGTTATAAAAGAGGAAATTATCATCGAGGATACTGCACAAGATAATGTTGTAAAGGATAGAACTGTGAAGGATGATGATATTGTGAAAAATAATATTATAAAAGACAGTATTGTGAAGCATGATATTGTAAAAGATGATGATATAGCAAAAGATGGTATCTCTAAGGATGATATGATAAAAGATCACCTTGTGGAAGACGATATGGCAAAGGATAATATTGTAAAGGACGAATTTGCAACAGACGATAGGCTTGCGGAAAATATTATCCCGGACCAATTCATGCTCCCTTTTGTAGAACTTGACAACCCTGTATCTTATAATATTCCAGAAGGATATGTCGCCCTTACCTTTGATGACGGTCCTTCAAAATATTCCAAAGAAATCGTGGATATCTTAAAGGAATACGGTATTGGGGGCACATTTTTCTTTATTGGGCTTAATGTTAAAAAGTATCCTGAACATGTCAAGTACATTCACTCCAATGGATATTCCATCGGTACTCATTCGATGAATCATAGTAATCTTCCTACTCTTTCGAACGAAAAGCAAGAAAAGGAACTTATACAATCTAGTCAGCTGATAGAAAGTTTAACAGGCGAGAAATTATCTCTTTTTAGACCGCCTTATGGGGCTATGAATCAAAATGTCAAAGATCTAGCAAACCAGTATGGATATAAAATCATCCTTTGGAATAATGACCCGGAAGATTGGCGCAACAAAGATGCAGATGCCATTGTAAATCATATTAAAAATACGGATATATCGGGTTCTATCATCCTTCTTCACGAATCTCAAGCGGTTATTGATGCTTTGCCAAGAATCATAAACTATCTTAAGGAACAAAACTTAGAAATTGTAAGTTTGAAATAAAAAATTATACGTCTTGCAATTATAGTCATTATACTTTATAATAAAAACTAACGACTTACTGCAAGGTTAGTCCTTTCAGAAGTTGTCTTTTTTTTAACAAATCTATGTACTGATACAAGAGGGTTCGTCCCGATTGTGAAGGCATTAGCATAATAAATATTCAGCCGAATTCATGTATTGAATTGGGTTTGTTTACTATTATCCTTGTGCCTTTGGTACAAGGATATTTTTGTTTTGTAGGAAATCCGAAGGAATTTCCTATGAAATGAGATAAATGATTGAGGTGAATGGTATGGAAACAAGAATAGCTGTTGTAGGTATTATTGTTGAAAATCCGGATTCTGTTGAAAAATTAAACAGCATTTTGCATGACTACGGAAAATACATCATTGGACGCATGGGTATCCCCTACCACAAACGCAATATTTCTATTATCAGCATCGTGATGGATGCACCTAATGATGTAATCAGTGCATTATCAGGAAAACTTGGTATGCTCCCTCATGTAAGTACTAAAACCGTTTATTCTAAACTCTCATTCGACGGTCAATGAAAGGAAGGAACGAATGCAAAGCCTTATCGACAAACTACATAAAGAAAAGACTCTACAAAAAGATGAATTAATAACGCTGCTTACCTCTGTTACAGAGAAAGACAAAAAGTACTTGTTTTCCAGGGCAAGAGCTTTGGCTGATGAATTTTTCGGCAATCGCATATATGTTAGAGGATTAATCGAATTTACAAATTATTGCAAGAACGACTGCTATTACTGCGGAATTCGAAAAAGCAATTTAAAAGCCGACAGATACCGTCTTAATAAAGAGGAGATTTTATCCTGCTGCGAACAAGGCTATGGACTAGGTTTTCGTACCTTTGTTCTGCAAGGCGGAGAGGACTTATGGTATTCCCATGAAGAAATGATTGATATTGTTTCAACCATAAGAAATACTTACCCAGACTGCGCCATTACCCTTTCTCTGGGCGAAAAAACTTATAAAGAGTATCTGGAACTATTTAAAGCAGGTGCAAACCGTTATCTGCTCCGTCACGAAACAACAAACGCAGACCATTATTCAAAGCTTCATCCTCCAAGTTTAAGTTCTGAAAACAGAAAGAGATGCTTATACGACTTAAAGGAAATAGGCTATCAGGTAGGTACAGGATTTATGGTGGGCTCTCCCTATCAGACCATAGAAAATCTGGTGGAAGATTTGTTGTTTATCAAAAGTTTTGGGCCTCAAATGATTGGCATCGGTCCTTTTATTTCCCATAAAGATACGCCTTTTGCTGCTTTTCCATCGGGACAGCTGGATTTAACCCTTGTACTGATTGCTATTCTTCGTTTAATGAATCCAAATGCTTTGATTCCAGCTACTACTGCCCTTGGAACCATAGATCCCAATGGCCGCGAAAAAGGAATCCTTGCCGGTGCCAATGTCGTAATGCCCAATCTTTCTCCCGTTGGTGTAAGAAAGAAATATTCTTTATATGACAATAAAATCTGTACCGGAGAAGAAGCTGCTGAATGCCGTATGTGTCTGCAAAATCGCATGAAGAAAATAGGATATGAACTCGTCGTAGACAGAGGAGATTTCCATCCCATAAAGTAACCGAAAGGAGAATGTTATGAGTCTAAACAATACCCCCCGCTCTAATCGTCTGCATATTGGAATTTATGGAAAGCGAAATAGCGGCAAGTCCTCATTAGTAAATGCCATAACCGGCACTGAAACAGCATTGGTCTCTGACTATGCAGGAACGACCACTGACCCCGTATATAAAGCTATGGAAATATACGGCATAGGCCCCTGTGTTTTTATTGATACTGCCGGTTTTGACGACGAAGGAGAAATTGGAGAACTAAGAGTCAAAAAGACTAAGGAATCCCTAAATAAAACTGATGTTGCGTTAGTTGTTTTTGACGGCAGCAAAGACATAGAAAAAGAAAAAGAATGGATTGAGACGTTAAAAAAGAAAGGCATACCTACCGTTGCTGTACTTAATAAATCCGACTTACTCAATGATATTGAAGACATCAGTAACTATATAGAAAAAGAAACCGGCATAGAGCCCATTGTTGTAAGTGCAAAAGAAAAGTCCGGAATTGAGCAAATTCGCGGTGCAATTTTAAGAAACCTTCCGGAGGATTATGATGCTCAGTCCATAACCGGCGGAATCGTTAAAAACGGCGACCTGGTGCTCCTGGTAATGCCTCAGGATATTCAAGCCCCCAAGGGTAGACTCATTCTTCCTCAGGTTCAAACTTTAAGGGAATTGCTGGATAAAAAATGTGTGGTACTGAGTACAACCACTGACCAACTGGATAAAGCTTTAGCGTCATTATCCCAGCCCCCTGATGTTATTATTACGGATTCCCAGGTGTTTAAGACCGTTTATGAGAAGAAACCAAAAGAAAGCAAATTGACTTCTTTTTCTGTCCTTTTTGCAGGATATAAGGGAAATATAGAGTATTTCACCCAAAGCGTTGCTGCCATTGAAAATTTAAAAGAAGATTCCAGGGTACTTATCGCAGAAGCCTGTACCCATGTACCTCTTACTGAAGACATTGGCAGAGAACAGCTCCCCAGACTCCTTCGTAAAAAGGTAGGAGAAAATCTTACAATCGATATTGTAAGCGGACCGAATTTTCCTGACGATATATCCTCTTACGATTTAATCATTCACTGCGGCGCGTGTATGTTTAACCGCAAATACGTTCTTTCACGGGTTGAAAAAGCTTCTGAACGCAATATTCCCATGACAAACTATGGAATTGCCATAGCTTATCTGTCCGGAATACTTGATAAAATTAGTATAAACTAACCACTTTGAAGGGAGTAACAGTAATGTATAATTTAAAATCTTTGGATGCAAATGAATTTATCGATGATGGAGAGGTCTTAAGTTCTATTGAAGAAGCCAAAAAATTAGCTAAAAACCCGGCTGAAATCGATAAAATTCTAAATAAAGCAAGTACCTGTAAAGGCCTTACCCACAGGGAAGCTGCCGTTTTACTGGAAGTGGATGACGATGAAACCCTTGAAAAAATTTATAAACTGGCTAAAGAAATCAAAGAAAAAATCTACGGCAAACGCATTGTTATTTTTGCACCTTTATATTTATCCAATTACTGCGTCAATAATTGTAAATACTGCGGCTACAAATGCAGTAATGAGATCGTAAGGCGCAAATTGACGCAGGAAGAACTGCGGGAAGAAGTAAGAGCCCTGGAAGCCATGGGACATAAGAGACTTCTTCTGGAAGCCGGTGAAGACGATGAAAATTGTCCAATCGACTACATTCTGGAATGTATCCAAACGATTTATAATGAAAAATTTGAAAACGGAGCCATCAGAAGGGTTAATATTGATATCGCGGCAACTACAGCTGAAAATTATAGAAAATTAAAAGATGCAGGTATCGGCACATATATTCTATTCCAGGAAACGTATCATAAACCGACTTATCTTGCAATGCATAAAGGACCTAAGCATAATTACGAATGGCATACAGAGGCTATGGATAGAGCCATGCTTGGCGGAGGCCTGGATGATGTGGGCATTGGACCTCTGTTTGGACTATATGATTACCATTATGAAACTGTAGCACTTTTGATGCATGCAGAGCATTTAGAAGCCGTTACTGGTGTAGGTCCTCATACAATTTCATTCCCAAGATTGCTTCCTGCTGAAGGCGTGGACTACGAAAATTTCCCCTATTTAGTAAATGACAGAGACTTTAAAAAAGTAGTAGCAGTGATTCGCCTGGCAGTGCCTTATACGGGACTGATTCTTTCCACCCGGGAAAGTGTTGAATTCCGCAAGGAACTTCTAGATATCGGTATTTCTCAGATGAGTGCCGGATCCTGCGTAGGTGTCGGCGGATATGCTAAGAAAAAGGCTGACGAAGAAAAAGGCATCGTAGAAACGCCTCAATTTAATCTTGCCGACCACAGAAAACCTATTGACGTACTTAAAAGCCTTGTAAAAGACGGCTATCTTCCAAGCTACTGTACGGCTTGTTACAGAGAAGGACGAACTGGAGACCGCTTTATGCCTCTAGCAAAATCAGGCCAGATTGCAAACTGCTGCCTCCCCAATGCTCTGCTCACTTTTGAAGAATA
>JGI24712J26585_10002025_pt1 | contig 16869 bp, 11 predicted proteins | sample BioPla3DNA2_FD_26585 | JGI IMG/M metagenome (IMG submission 26585) | reverse complement strand
TTTTTTATTTACACTAGTTTTTCTTATTCTAACAGGTTGTTTTAATAGTAATAGTGAAAACAATATTAAACTTGAAAAAGGTCTATCAGCAATAAAAGGAAAAAACGAAATTGAGATACTTACAAATAAAAAACATTTAGCTACACAAATTGAGATTAAAGGTGATATTGAAAAAGATGATATTTTTGTGTCTAATGAATTTTTATCAATTATTGAAAAAAATAATGATGTAATTACTATTAATGTATCAAACTTAAATAGCATTGATAACAATATTAAATTTAAACTTTTAAGAGATAACTTTGATAATATTAATATTAAAATTGTAAGAATTGTTACATTAGAGGATGTATTTGTTGAGGATAATATCAAAAAAAATCTGAACAATATCTTATTAGGAGATTATGATGAAAATGGTATTGTTGATTTAAATGACTTTTCTATATTTACAGAAAATTTTAATAAAAAAAATAGTATATATGATATTGCACCATCATCAAAAGGTACAAATAAATGGGGAGAAATTTATTGTAATTTAGCCGGTGATGGATTTATAGGTATAGAGGATTTAGTTGTATTTGCACATAACTTTGGAAAAATAAAACCTATAGATGATTTAAATATTGAAGTAAAAGATATTAATATTGTTATTGATAAACAAACTCTAAAAATAGGGGATACATTAAATGTATATGGAAATGTTATTCCAGAAAATGCAGCAAATAAAAAAATAATTTGGACAACAAATAATAACAATATTAGTATTACAAATATAAATGATACAACAATTAGTATAACTGCTAATAATGTAGGTACAACTGTCTTAACTGCAACAAGTGTAAATGGAAAATTAAAAACTATTAATATTATTATAGCTGAAGAGGAAACAAAACAAGATTTAATAATTTATATCGAATCAACAACTGCACCGAGATTATATGCGTGGACAGGAAGTGGAGCAAGTGAAGTTAAATTGCTTGGTGCGTGGCCAGGAAAAGATTTAACAGAACAAGAAGGAAAATTTTATTATTATAATTTTGGTAGTGAGATTAAATCACTTAATTATATACATTTCATTGGTGGACAATCTGCTGATTTAACTACATCTGAAAGTATATGGATTACATCGGATAAAAAAATACATAAAGCAAACCCATATGAACCATCAAAACCAATTATAACGGTTGGATTAGTTGATGGAAAATATAACGGTGATACTTCTATATCAGTGGAAATTACTGCAATTAATAATACAGTTGATACTGAGAATATTTTGTTTAATGGAAAAAAAATTCCATATAGTAATACAGAAGCTAGTTTTAAAATTTCTGATTATATAAATGACGGAGACTCTGGATTACTTGAAATTACTGCTAGTAATTCACAAGGAACTGTTACAAAAGTTGTAAGTATTGAAAGAGATGATACAATCTCATCTTTAAAATTGTACTTAGAAAAAAATCAAGTTGTTTATGGTTGGACTGTTGTAAATGGTGAAGTAATTACAGTAAATGGTGGTTGGCCTGGAAAACAATTAGATAAAACAATTGTAACAAATGGGAAAACTTGGTATGTACTGGATTTTGGATTTGTAGACTCTGGAAGTTATATATTAAATGGTCAAGGAGGTACAGACCAGTCAATTAGCCAAACTACTTGGGTTGATGCAACTGGTGGAAAATATAATGTCGATCCATATGAACCAACAAAACCAGAAATAAGTATTACACCGGGTTCTGGTACATATTCAGATAAAAATGGTAAAAGAAAAATTGTAATTTCTGTTACAGTTAGAAACGCAACAATAGATTCAAAATCTGCAACAATTACAGTTGATGGAACTTCAAAACCGATAACTTTAACAGGTGAAAAAACCGAATTAATATTTTCAGAAACTATTCCTAATAATAGTACTGCAACAATTAAGGTTACAGCATCAAATTCATTAGGTACATCTGAAAAAACTGTTGAAATCAAAAGGGATGATGAGTATACTGTGCCGCGTGGTGAATTTACTTGGGATAATGCACTTATATACTTCGTATTAACAGATCGATTTTATAATGGAAATCCAAGTAATGATAATTCTTATGGTAGAAAAAATAAAATTGGTGCAGATCCATTAGATATTGCAACATTCCATGGTGGAGACGTTGCAGGATTAACAGAAAAAATTGAAGAGGGATATTTTGATGAATTAGGTGTAAACGCAATATGGGTAACAGCATTGTATGAACAAATACATGGATGGGTTGGTGGAGGAAGTGGAGATTTCCCACATTATGCTTATCATGGTTATTATGGACTAGATTGGACTGCAGCAGATAAAAATATGGGTACAGTTGATGAAATAANAAAATTTGTTGACACAGCTCATGAACATGGAATAAGAGTAATAATGGATATAGTTGTTAATCATGTTGGATATAATTCAGCAATGGACATGGTAGATTACGGATTTGCATCTTATGATAAAGCTGTAATTACAGATCGTGATTGGATGCATCCACTTTCTCCTACTGGATGGCAAAGTCATCATGAAACGGTAGTTTATTATGAAGCAGATCAAACAAGTACAGGTAAAAATCCAACTCCAATTACAGATTGGTTAAATTGGTGGGGACCTGATTGGGTAAGAGCAGGTATTGCAGGTTATGATGCTGGTGACGGAAGTGAAATTGAATCACCTCTTGCAGGATTACCAGATATTAGAACAGAAGTAACTACTCCTGTAAATATTGCACCAATATTAAAAACTAAATGGGGTAGAGAAGTAACAGGCTTCGAAGATTGGATTGTACCAGCTGCAAAAAAATATAGAGATCCTAATTCTAAAATTGCACCAGCTGATTATATTATAAAAAGTTTAGCTGCTTGGGTTGAGGAATTTGGTATTGACGGATTTAGATGTGATACTGTTAAACACGTAGAATTATTTAGATGGAAACAATTAAAAGAGGAAGCAAATGCAGCTCTTAAAAAATGGAGACAAAATAATCCTAATTCAGTTGGTTCAAAATGGANAGAAGATTTCTACATGTTTGGGGAATTCTGGGATTTTAAACTAGGATGGGATAAAGGAATGTATGAAAATGGATTTGATGCAATGATCGATTTTGGATTTCCAATAAAAAATGGTTCTGGTGACTTAGGTGGGACATGGCAAGCTTATTCAGAGGCAACTAATAAAGTTATACCATATTTAAATTCACATGATATGGGATCAGTAGGATTTTTTGGTAAAGGAGCAAGTTGTATCCCCGCTGGTACAGCACTTGTATTAAATCCAGGACCAGTACAAATTTACTATGGGGATGAAAATGATAGACCACGAGGGCCTAAATGTAGTGACCCAGACCATGAGGTAAGATCTGATTATGTATGGGGTGCAAATGAAGATAAATTATCGCATTGGCAAAAAGTTGGTAAGTTTAGAAGTATGAACCCAGCAGTTGGAGCAGGTACTCAAACAGAGATAGCTACAGATACATTTCTACGAGAATGGAAAGATAATAAAGTTATAATTAAAATAAATGTAAATGGTAAAAACTCTGTTGATGTAGGCACAGCATTTAAAGATGGGACAAATTTAAGAAATGCATATAACGGTGAAACAGCTAAAGTTATTAATGGAAAAGTTGAATTTACTGGTGAAAACAATATAATTTTAATTGAACTGGTAAAATAAATAATAAAAAAGGAGTAATAATTTAATTACTCCTTTTTTTAGTACAAAATATATATAAAAAATAAAAGGAAATTAATACTATTTTTAGTATAATATTAAAATAAATATATAATAATTATAGAGGTGGTTTTATGTACATTAAAAAAAAGATAATATCATATAGATATATATTTGTAGGTTTTATTATATTAATTATATTAATATTATTTGCAAATAATATAAGAATAAAGAATGAGATGGACAAGATTGTTTTTAATGAAAAAATATATTTAATTAAAGAAATTGAAAAAGAATTATACAAGGAATTATTATTAGAAATTGATGAAATTAATATTATTTTTAATCATTTTACAGAATTTCATCCAACAAATCATGATGTATTACAGAGATTTCGTGTTTTAAAACACAAAAAAATATTTAGTGTTTATATGTTTAATAATAATCTTTTTACAAAAAAACTTTCCGACGAGGATTTTTATGATTTAGCATATGAATACTGTCTTAAAAATCAAAATATTAGTAAAAAAAATAAAATAGAAAATGTAGTTATTTATAAGAATAAACGTATTCTTCCGTTTGTTTTTAAATCAGATATATATAATTGTATTGTAGCTTTTTTTGATTTAAATGAAATTTTTCTTTCAGAAATTGACTTATTTATAAAAAATATGAATAATCCAAAAGTATATATTTTAGAGGAAAATGGCAATTATTTATATAAAAATGATGTAGAATATTTTTTAGATGAAAATATAATTAATAAAAATATATTAAAAGAAAATTCAGGTTATAAAAAGAAAAAAAATAATTCTTATGTTTTTTGGACTTATTTAAATTATAATGACAGTAATAAAGTTAAACTTGTTTTTGAAGTAGATCATTTAATTATAAAAAATGATAAACTTAAAAAATATTATTTACAAAATTTAATATTATATATTATTATGGTGATATTATTTGGTGTAATTATAAGAATATCCTTTGCACTGAGAGTAAAAAATATTAAAATAAATAATTTTAAAAATATGGAAATTGAAAAAGAAAATCTCGAATTAGCTATTGAAGGTGCTAGAGATGGATTATGGATATGGGATTTTGAAAAAGATAGAATGTATTACTCCAATCGTTGGAAAGAAATTTTAGGATACGATATTGATGAATTTAACGAAACTCATTATTTATTAGAAAGTAATATTATCCATCCTGATTATATTGAAGAAGTTAAAATTGCCTTAAAAAAACATTTTTCTCAAAAAAGCAAATATTATAATATTGAATATAAAATAAAATGTAAAGATGGTAATTACAGATGGATAATGGATAGAGGTAAAGCAGTCTTTAATGAAGATAATATTCCTATAAAAATGGTCGGATATATTACTGATACAAATGAATGGAAAACAGCAGAAGAACAGTTAAAAATTTATTATAAAGGAATAGAATATAATTATGCAATGATTGTAATTACAAATCTAGATGGAAATATTGTTTACGCAAATAAAAAATTTGAACAGGTAACAGGATATGAAAAAGACGAAATATTAGGAAAAAGTCTTAATATCTTAGCAAGTGGGTTGAATGAAAAAAATGTGTATGATGAAATGTGGGAAACACTTAAAAATAAAAAAGATTGGCAAGGAGAATTTATTAATAAAAAGAAAAATGGTGATCTGTATCATGAAAAAAATCTTATTTCGCCAATTTTGAATGATAAAAAAGATATAATATATTATATTGCAATAAAAGAAGATATAACTGAAATAAAAAAAGTTCATGAGAAATTAGAATATTATGCTACAAAAGACACTCTTACTGGTTCTTATAATAGACGTATGGGACTTGAGTTTTTAAAATTCTATATAAATAAATGTAGACATGAAAAAAACTTTTTTTCTATAATATATGTAGATATAAATGATCTGAAATTAGTTAATGATAATTTTGGTCATAATGCTGGAGATGAGTTAATTAATACTGTATCACAAGAAATTATGGAATCAATAAGAAAAACTGATATGTTATCTAGATTAGGGGGAGATGAATTTTTAATTATTTTACCTGAGTGTAATGAGATACAAGCTGAAAATGTTTGGCAAAATATAATTACTAAATTATCAAAAATTAAATTAAAAACTTGTAATATTGCAATAAAAGTCAGCCATGGAGTATTAGAAATAAATCAAACTAATGTAAATAAAAATATTGAAGAAATTATTGAAATTGTAGATGCTATTATGTATAAAGAAAAAATTAAATTAAAAAAAATTAAATTATAAAATAACTTGGAGGTGATTCTAATTAAAAAATTTTTTTTAATAATAATTATACTTATTTTATTGCTAGGATGTAGTGAAGCAAAAGAATTTCTTTTTGGAGAAGATGTATACAAAATAACAATAAATTCTGATAGAGACGTTATCTTGGCTGATGGAGTTGACAGTGCAAATTTTACTATTCTAATGTATAATGATTCTAATGAAAAAATAAAAAGAACTTATACACTTTATGTAAATGAAAAAAGTTATATAAATAAAAGTAGATTTTCATCAACTATTGCAGGTAAATACACTATATATGCAAAAGTAGATGATGTTGAAAGCAATAAAATAGTTTTGGAAGTAAGCAACAGTGCAGTTAAAGAGATTAAAATTGAAAATCTTGATAAAAATGTTATAATTGCTTTAAATAAAAAAGGGGTAAGTCAATACTCGTTAGAAAATATAGGTGACATAAAAAAAGATGATATATCAAGTTCTTATAGTACAAAACGAAATAATTTAGATAAAAAAAAGATTATCAAAAAAGACAGAATGGTTAGGAGGGGTCCCATTGATAATATAAATAATTATAAAAAAAATACTCTTAAAAGAATTAACGAAAATACAAAAGAGTATAATTTTTTAGAGTATGATTATAATAAAAGTAAATATAATATTAGAAGTGCTACAAAAGTTTATGGAGATTATGATTCGAAATGTTTAATTTTTTTAGAAAAAAATAGTAATTTTAGTAAAAACTTTAGTTGGGATTCAATCGGTAAATATTTTGATTTAAATATATATGGTAAAATGGTTAATGTTTTTGGAGAGCCAACTGATATTGATTCAAATGCAAAAGTTGTTATTCTATATATGGATTTAGGTGATGAATATTTTGGGTATTTTGATCCTGTTGATTATAGTGGTGGGAATGAGATGGAAATTATATATATGAACTCAAATTTAGATAATTTGGGATATTCGCCTAATTCAGAGGAGATGCTTAGTACTTTAGCACATGAATTTCAACATCTAATTAATTATGGAAATAGATATATTGAAGGTAAACAAGAGATGGATATTTGGATTGATGAGGGATTATCTATGGCTGCAGAACATTATGTTAGTGGAATACCACGTGATTTATATTTAGATGTATTTCGTAATGATAGAGATGAATTAATTCGAAATGGAAAACCTCTTTGTTATTTTGATATCTATGATAATGGAGAAAGTTATGGATTATCATATACTTTCTTAGAATATTGTAAAAATCAATATTCAGGTAAAGAGAAACTTTTTAAAAAAATAATAGAGCATGAATATCCTGATTATCGTAGTATTGTAGATATTATGAAAAAAGATAATTCAGTATTTACTGATTTTGAAACACTTTTATTGAATTATAGAATTGCTAATTTAGTAAATTTAGCTGGTGTATATGGATATGGGAATGAAAGAAATATATTTAATTTTACGAAAGATAATGTAATTAAACAACCAACAGAAAAATTTATAGGATATCTCGCACCTGGAGGTACAGTATATTATTATCCAGGTAAAGATTATTTTGATTTATATACCCCAAATAATAATTCTGAAAATATTAAATTTATAAAAATATCAAATTAATAAATATAATAGGTACCCAATATGGGTACCTATTATATTTATTGAAATTCATTAAATTATGTGGTATAATTTATATAAAATAAAAATTGTATAAGGAGGGATTTATTGTAAAATATTATATATTTTACATGAAAAAATGAAAATATTAGGTATTGAAACTTCTTGTGATGAAACGTCAATTGCGATAATTGAAAATGGTAAGAAAATTTTATCAAATATTATATCAACACAAATTGATATTCATAAAGAATATGGTGGAGTTGTTCCAGAAATTGCTTCCCGTTATCATATAAAAAATATTGCTGCAGTATTAGATGAAAGTCTTGAAGAAGCTAAACTTTCTCTTGATGATATTGACGCAATTGCTGTTACTTATGCACCTGGATTAATAGGTGCGCTTTTAGTTGGCATAGGATTTGCAAAATCACTTTCATACACACTAAAAAAACCTCTTATCCCTGTTCATCACATAAAAGCACATATATACTCTAATTTTTTAGAACATAATATAACATTACCTGCAATATCTCTTGTTGTATCTGGTGGTCACACTAATATAGTATATATAGATGAATCTCATAATTTTACAAATTTGGGAGGTACAATAGATGATGCTGTTGGTGAAGCATATGACAAAATTGCACGTGTATTAGGATTGGGATATCCTGGGGGACCTATAATTGATAAAATGTATTATAATGGTGATGAGAATTTTTTAAAAATCACAGAACCAAAACTAACCGGAGAATATGACTTTAGTTTCAGCGGCGTTAAGACTTTTATTATAAATTATGTTAATAGAGCAAAAATGCGCGGGGAGAATTTTAGTAATGATGATGTAGCTGCTTCTTTTCAAAATAATATAGTAAATATACTTGTTAAAAAAACAATAAAAGCTGCCTTAGAAAAAAATGTAAGTAGTATAATCATTGCTGGTGGTGTAGCTGCAAACTCATTACTTAGAAAAAGACTATCTATAGAGGGAAAAAAATATAATTTAAATGTTTTTTTTCCATCAATAAAGTTATGTACAGATAACGCAGCAATGATTGGAGTGGCAGCATATTATAAATATGAAAAATTTGGTGAAAATACATATGCTGATTTAACATTAAATGGCATTGCAAGTTTATCAATTGAGCAAGATTAAAATAAAAAATATTATAAAAAAACCTTAAAAAATAGAGGATTTACTATTTAATTTGGTATATAATTAAAATGGTTATTTTTAACATGAAAGGAATGAATATTTTGGAATCAAAAAAAGAGATTAAATCATTTAAAGCTATGGATATATTAGAAAAAGCTATTGAAATGGAAGATATAATACATTTAGAATTAGGTGAACCTGATTTTGATACACCGAAACCTATTAAAGATGAGGGAATAAGAGCTATTAATGAAGAAAAAATAATATATACACATAGTATGGGAATGAAAGAGTTACGTACTGAAATTGCAAAATATTATAATGAAAAATACGGAACAAATATATGTTATGAAAATATCGTTGTAACAGCAGGAACGAGTCCTGCATTACTGTTAGCTATATATGTTGTACTAGAATATAGCCATAAAAAAGAGATTTTAACATCTAATCCTGGTTATGCTTGTTATCCAAATTTTATTAATTTTTTATCTGGTAAAATGAAAAATTATGATTTAGATATTAATAATAATTTTAAAATGGATATTAATAAAATTAAGGAAAAAATTACAGAAAATACAGCTGCAATATTAATTAATAGTCCTTCAAATCCTACTGGAGATGTGATTAAAGAAAAAGAATATCAAGAAATTGCAGATTTAGGGTTATGTGTAATCTCTGATGAAATATACCAGGGACTTGTATATAACGGAAAACAGTATGATAGTATATTAAATTATACCGACAACGCAATTGTTCTTAATGGTTTTTCTAAACTTTTTTCTATGACTGGATGGAGACTAGGTTATTTAATTGTTCCAGATAAATTTTTAAGTTTAACACAAAAGCTTGAACAAAATTTATTTATTTCAGCAAATACTATATCGCAATATGCTGCAATAAAAGCATTGACTAGTCTAGAAGTTGAAAAAGAAGTTGAAAATATGATAAAAGAGTATAATAATCGAAGAATCATAACAATTAATGAATTGAAAAAACATAATTTAAAAATTGCTGCTAATCCAGAAGGTGCTTATTATATGATAATTGATGTGAGGGAATATACAGATAATTCATTAAAGTTTGCATATGAAATCCTAGAAAAAGCAAAAGTTGCTGTTACACCTGGAATTGATTTTGGAAGTAATTTAGAAGGATTTATTCGTATTTCTTATGCTACATCTACGGAAAATATTATTGAAGGGATAAGAAGAATCGGTGATTATATAAAGGGGTTGTAAATCATGAAAAAAAGAGGATTTACTTTAGTAGAAATTATTATCTCTATTGCAATATTATCAATTGCTATTTTTCCATTTATAGAGATTATTAATAATAATATGAAACTCTCTTCTGAAGCGCATAAAAATTATAAAGCTATATATTATAGTAAAGGTTTATTAGAGGAATTAAAGTTAAAAATTACACAAAATAGTGGAGATAACTTAAAAAATTATGATAAATACACTGAAAAAAATAGAGGCATTAGAAAACCAACTCAAAATATTGATGTGTTAGATACTGAATTTTATAGAACAATTTCTGTTAAATCAATTACTGAAATTGAATTAAATGGTGAAAATTTATTAGATGATGATTATATTCATTTATTAAGTTATGGTGATAAAGATAATACGTTTATTATTAAGGTAGATTGCTATGAGTCAAGTACTGATAAAATTTATGCAACGCTAAAATGGCTGTATAGAAGGTGATAATTATGATAAAAAAAAAATTAGGATTTACTTTAGTTGAACTTATGATTGCAGTTTCAATTATAAGTTTACTTGCTTACGGAGTATCTAAAATATTACAAATGTCTATGATGGCGTATAATGTTAATAATGAAGCAAATGAATTTACTACAAAAACAGATTTATGTTTTAAAAGAATAGAAAGCAAACTAAAAAAAATAGAAAAGAATAATTTTTTTCCAAGAATATCAAGAATTGATACGGTAAATAATGAGTATTTTGAAATTGAATATGTTGATAAAAACGGTGTTAGAAATAATGAAATTCCTATAATTAGGTATTCATATAATCGTGCTAATAAAAGTATAATGGAAAATAGTGAATATGTTCTTAGAAGTAATATGTTAATAAAAGAAAATCCTTTAAATGTAAACATTTGTAAGTTTTATTTTTACAAAAATAACATAAATAATAGATTATCAGAAATTACAAATAATTCACAAGTAAGTGAAATTCAATATATTTTAATACAATTGGAATTAGAAGGAGTATCTGAAAAGATAGTTCATAAAGTAGGTACTGGAATATCGCTTAGATAGATATAGGAGGAATGTTATGAAAGAAAAAGGTGTAAGTATAATAATGACTATTTTTTTTATTAGCATTTTTCTAATGTTTGCAACTGCAATTAACTTAAGCACACAAAGAAAATTTTATGAAATTGATTTACTTAGTAAAAAAATTGTAAAAGACGAAGTTGAAGAAAGTGTATTGTCTATTTTAAATAAAGATACAATTTATGGTAATTCAGAATGGTTCACAGTAAATACACTTCCGGTATATAAATCAAAAGTAAAAAATTATATTTTTATAAATGATAAATCATTTAATTATGAGATGTTATTTCAAAATGAAAACTTATCTAAATTATATATTACTGTTATCTCTACAACAAATCCAGTAATAACAGTAGATAATCTAAATATCAGTTTAAATAAAAGTTTAAATAATAGATATCGTTCATATGTGAGTAATGAATTTTTAGAAAAAAATAAAAAATATATTTTAAATATAAATTCAAATAATAAATATATAATTTTAGTAAGAGCATTTTATTAGGGAATTAAAGGGAGTGGATAGTATGTTTAAGAAAAGTTTAGCTATAAATATTGAGTTAAATTCAATTAAATTTATAGAATACAAATTAAAAAAAAAATCTAAAAAAATATTAAATATTGAAAAAGTTTTTATCCCAAATGACATTGATAACCGTGATGAATTTATAAAAATAAAAATTAAAGAGATTCTAAAAGAAAAAAAATGGATGTCACATATTATTAATGTAAATAGATATTCAAGTGATTTGTATATAAGAGGAATTCAAATACCTGTCATTCCAAATGATGAGATATTAATTGTTTTAAAAAGAGAGATTAAGAAATTTTATGGAGAAATTGGAAATCAAAAATTAATTTACGAAATAATGGGTGAAATAGATAAAGATGATAAAAAAGAATATGTAATTTTTTACATTATATTACCTGATAGTTATTTAAAATTACTAGAAAACCTTGATATTAAAATAAACTCTTTAGATTTCGATGTTTTTGCATTAAATCGAATTTTTAAACTTAATCAAACAGAAAAAGGCAATACAATGTATATAGATTTTGGATTTGAAAATTTAAAATTGTTTGTGTATATTGACGCAAATTTGATAATTTACAGAGAAGTCAATATTGGTGGGGATGAAATCACAAGAACTATATCAAATTTTTTACAAATAAGTTATGATGAAGCAGAAGAACTAAAAAAAGAATATGGATATATTTCAAAGCAAAAAACAGAAGAGCTTCTTGAATATGGTGAAAAAAGAGGGATGTATTTAAATATTGCTTACCAGTCTGTAATGGATAAAATTGTGAGAAAATTAATACACTCAATTGATTATTTTACAAATCAAAATAAGGGAAGCGGAATTGATAAAATTTATCTTTGCGGTGGAAGTTCTAAATTAAAAAACATAAAAGATTTATTAATTGAGGAGTTACAAATTGATAATGTCGAAATATATACTGGAACCGAAAATTTCGAATATGATAAATCTTTAGAATCATATTTTTTTGAAAATTCTTCATGTTATACTAACTTACTTGGAATGACTTTAATAGATAAAATATTATATAAACCAACAAAAATTTTAAAAAAANTAAATAATAAATCAAATAAAAATTATTTAAAAATTATTATGATAATAATAGTTTTATTACTACCAATTGCATATATTTTAAATAACGAATTTAAAAACTATTCTAAATCTAATAATGAAATTAAAAAAATTCAAAAAAATATTGATATGATTAATGATGCATCTAATAACTATGATGAAATTCTTAGTAAATATAATAAAATTATAGAAGATGAACAACGTTACGAGATATTAAATAATAAAAAAAATGATCTAATAGATTTTTTATTTGACATAAGTCATATTATTTCAGATAGAATGTATTTTGAAACTCTTTCTTATGACAATAACATAGTATTAATAAAAGGTGTAGTTATATCAGAAGATGGATTTCCGATGATAAATATTTCAGATTTTTCAAAAAAACTTGAAAATGAATATAATAAAGTTGTCATTAAAAATTCAAAACAAGAGGAGTTTAATTATAAAGCATCGTTTAATATGGAACTAGAGATCGGTGGTGAATTAAATATTGGACAATAAGAAAAAAAAGGAATTAATTCAAAGAATTGCTCTAATTATAATTTTTTATCTTGTATTTATTACATTATTGAATAATACTGTAGTAACAAAATTAAAAAATAAAACTAAACAAAATAATCAAATTTTAAATGATTTAAAAACAGAGTATCAAGTTAATTTAATTAACTCTGTAAGCGTAGTTGATATGATAGAAATAATAAATGAGAAAGAGGAGATATTAAATGAGTATGAGAAGACTCTTATTACAGAATTAGATAAAAAATATATAATTGAAAAAATTACAGAAATAGCAAAAAAAAATAATATTTTAATAAAATCAATTGATTATTCTAACGAAGAAGATGAAAACTTCTATCATTTTAAAATAACAATGAATATTAATTCAAATTATGAAAACTTAGTTAATTTTTTTAATAATTTAAATATAATTAAGAAAAAATTAACAATAGATAAATGTAATATTAAAAGATCTGAAATTGGTGTAGAAACAAATGTAGAAATTATAGGTTATATGTATAAAGAAATCGTAGTTGAAAAGAACGAAAATGAAGATAATGAGGTGGATTATTATGACTAAAAAAACTAAAATAATAACACTGGTATTAGTTATCATTTTCGCTGGTATAATATATTTTACACCTAATAAATTTTTTAAAAAAAATTATTGGAATGAAAAATTTTCAAAAAATAATATATTGGAAGAGATAGATGACGAAGAAAATTTGGAAATTACAGAAGATATAGATGACAACTCTATAGATAGTGATGAACAAAAAATAGATATTGATAATTTAGATAATCTAAATATTGAAAAAATAAATTATAATGAAAAAAATGATTTGTTAACTGAAAAAATTATAATAAAATCTGTTAAAAGAGACATATTTCATTTAAATTATGAAGAAAAAATGATAAATAGTGATAATGCTATTAGTTCCGAATATCAGGAAGCATTTCCAAAAATATTAGGTATATTTATAACTAATGAAAATAGTAGAAAAATTATAATTGAAAATGGGGAAATATTAAAAAAAGGCGATAATTACAATTTTTATCAGGTAAAAGACATAAAAATAGGTGAAGTTATTTTATCTGATAAATTTGGTGAGTTACAAAATGTGAAAATATGGGAGGAATAATTTATGAAAAAAAGACTAATTTTATTACTAGTATTTATAGTAAGCAGTTTAATATTTTCACAAGGTTATAATGGTGAAAAAGTTGCAATAGATAAAAAAATTAGTGTTGACTTTAGGGATATGGAGCTTTTAGATGTTATTCGAATCATTTCTCGTGAGTATAATTTAAATATAATTGCAGGAAGTAACATTAATGGTAAAATTACCGTTAGTTTTAGAGATGTTGATGTGGATGAAGCATTAGAAAATATTTTATTTGTAAATGGGTATACATATTTAAAAAAAGAAAATATTATCAGAATTGAATCAATAGACGAACTTAAAAAAGAAGGAAATAAGCAAGAGTCTATAAAACGGGAAGAAATATATTTTACGTATGATTTAAAAAATATAGATGCATTGAGTGTGAAAGAAAAATTATCTATTATTTTAAGTGAAGATGATAAAATTATTGCTGAGGAAAAAAATAATAGAATTATTTTATATATTGATAATACACAAAAACATTTAGTAGAACAATTAATTACTGATTTAGATAAAGATAAAAGTAAAGAAAACTTAAAAACAGGATATAAAACAGAAGTTATAAAAATTAAATATTTAGATTCTGAAAATATAGAGAAAATAATTGAAGATTTAAATTTAAATTTTAATTTATTAATTAAAGTAAGTAAAGAACTTAATAGTTTCATTGTTCATGGTGATGAAGAAGAGGTGAAAATCTTTAAAAACATTGTAAAAGAATTTGATATTCATCCGTTACAAGTAACAATAGAAGCAAAAATTATTGAAATAGGAGATGAATTTGGTAAAGAAACTGGTGTGAACTGGCAATATCTCGGAGAATCTTCTAAAGGAAATAATTTTGATATTAATGTTGGAAATAAAGACGTTGCAAAAGGATCTCTTGATGGTCTTGATATTAGATTAGGATTGCTAAGTCTAGATAATTTTCAATTATTTTTTAATGCTTTAATGGAGGATAATAATTCTAATTTATTATCAAATCCTACAATTACAACAATTAGTGGTAAAAAAGCGCATATTAATATTGGAGAAAAATTTCGTTATAGAATAAATACGAAAACAAGTAGTAGTAATGACGATGATGATAGTAATGATGAAAATATTGTTGAAATTGAAACAGGAATAATATTAGAAGTTATACCTGTAATATTTGAAGATGGTAAAATAATTATGGAAATTATGCAAAGTGTAGAGGAAGTAACGGGATATACTTCTGACAACTTACCTCAAACTTCAGCAAGAAAAACTGATACAAATGTTATAATCGATGATGGAAATACGCTGGTAATTGGAGGTTTAATTAAAGAAAATAATATTCTTAGTAAAAAGTCCGTGCCAATATTAGGAAAAATTCCATTAATTGGTAAATTATTTCAAAGTGAAATTAATACAAGAAAAAAAACAAACCTTGTTATTTTTATAACTCCTAAAATAATTAAAACAAGAGATTTTTTTCATGATATAGTACTTGATGAAAATAAGAAAATATCCTATAATATAGATGATTCAAATGAAAAAAATATGATTTATAAATCTAAAATAAATTTAGAGTCGAAAAAAGAATTAATTAAAATGTATTTAAAAACAGGTAAAAATGATGAAGCTATAAAAGAGATAGAATATTTAGAAAAAATTGATATGGTAGATAATGATATTAGAACTTATAAGAAAAAGGCAATGGGAGGAAAATAGGGTGAAAAAAAATTTAATAAGTATATTAGTTATTATATTATCAATAAATATTTATTCAATGTATGAAACTAAATATACTTCATTAGAAATTGATAATCAAAAAATATTATTTCCTGTGCAAACAAGTATATATTTGGAAAATTTATTGTATTTAGGAACAGTCGAATCTTATTATGAGTTGGCTGTTGCCTATCAAAATTTAGGATTTGAAAACATTTCTCAAAACTACATAAAAAAATATGAAGATAATAAAGGAAACTTTGAATTAATAGGTGACTACTATTTAGAAAAATTAAACTATACAAAGGCACTAGAATATTATGAAAAATATGCTGATTCCAAAAGTCAGTTCGAAAAAGATAGAGTGTATTTAAAAATAAAAGATATAATTATAGAAAATAATCTTCATTCTATGAATATTGAAAATTATAATATAAATAATTTATCGCAATTAAAGTTATTGATTAATGATGAAAATCTATTTTATAATTATTACTATGATAATACATGGAGCAGTTCTGATAAAAATGAGATTGCTAATTTCTTATCGAATTATAATCTGTCTAACAAATCATTATTAAAAATAATATTTTACAATATATCTAATAAATATCAGAAATTAGAAAATGAAAGACAAAAAATAGCTAGCATATATGATAAAAATGGATATTTTTCATATTTTAATTATGCTAAATTGCAAGATATAAATATTGAATTACGTGATATATACGAAGAAATTTATTATTATGACTATATTGGAGATAAAGTTCAATATAATCGTATAATAAGTAATTTAATAAATCAGTATATATTTTCAAAAGATTATGATAAATTAAATATCTTATATAATCTTACAAATAA
>JGI24712J26585_10002022_pt1 | contig 16891 bp, 17 predicted proteins | sample BioPla3DNA2_FD_26585 | JGI IMG/M metagenome (IMG submission 26585) | reverse complement strand
CAAGCCTGCACTGTTCTTGTTCAAGTGCCTTGTTGCGTTCAACGCGCTATAATTTGTTCTTACTACCATACCCATAATGATACCTCCTTGTGTATTCTTTAATTTTTTTCGGAACATCCTTGTTCCTTTTTTTATGGGNTTGTATGCACNTTTCTTTGTGCTTACACTATANAAATCGCACGTTAAACGATAAAGTTAATGTGTAATTATTCACATAGTTTAATATAAAAATAGTAGCAANATGCACAATGAAAATGAATAAAATATATACAATATGAACAATATTAACAGACTGTGTACAAGATTTTAATTTTTCTTCACAATATCTGCCGAGCTTAAACTAAAGCCTTTGGTTACTTCGTGTATTACTTTAGTTTCTCCACCAATTTTAATTGTCGTAATAGGATAAACTACCCCTACCCTAATTTTACAAAAGTCTATATTATCAATAAGTTTATTTGCCTTTTCAAGCATTTTGTCATACTTCTTTTTCTCCATCTGTCGTAGGGGAACTTGTATACGCAACTGATTTAATAGCATTTTCCTGGTCGCATCAATATTTTCTCCAAGAGATTCTATATATCTTATATTAATCAAAAGCTTTTCTAAGCCCTTTCTTGTCTCCTCTATTTTCTCCTTCAGCAAATTTCTTTGCTTTATCATGTTCGGCATGCACCCTAAAACTATTTCAGTTGTTCGACTACTATTTTTTTCATTACCTATGATTTTTGCTTCAATTAGCTTACCAACTGTCATTTTACCACCAATTATTGTCCCTTTACCGCGTGTTACAAGCAAAGTATCATCACATTCTATTTCTGAATCAATAATCACCTCTGTTTCAATCTTTTCTCCTGCACATACCTTGCAGTTTTCTATATACTTGATTTTTACACTGCCCTTAGCCTCAATGAGGCCTCTAGCACCACCATTTACACCACGTTCAATTGAAATGTTTCCACCAGCTTTAATTATTGCACCTGCCTCAACATTACCTCTTATGGTTATGTTTCCATCAGACTTAACAGAAAAGCCCTCACGAACCTTTCCTTTAATCATTACATCACCAGCAAAATTTATGTTGCCAACCGATATATCTACATCTCCCGGTATAGTTAATAAATTTTGGATATGAAATGCACCTTTATCAAAGCTGATATGACCATCAATCAATGCCTCAAGCGTCGTTCCATCCTCAGAAATTTGAGTATTCTTACCACGAGGTATGGGCGGCATCTTTCCTACATAGCCTTTTACTTCGTTCCCATACACATCCATACCGCTTTTAGGCTCAACCGGAGGAACAATCTTACAAATCGTATCACCTTTGTGTATACTGCGAATAAGGTTTAATTCCTTGAAATCAATTTTTCCGTCATCACTTTCTTTAATTTTAACCTCAGATTCTCTAGGCACTAAATCAATAATTTCCCCATCCTTACCATCAATACATTCCATACCTCTGGCTATTCTTATTAGCTTGAAGTATAGTTTTTTTTCAGCTATTTTGACTATCATATTATTATCTGTACCATATACAATTTTTTTCTCATCCAAAGCATTTTTCAGCATATCAACTGAAATTTCCTTGCCACCATTTCTTGGTGGAAATATAAAAATCCATGCGTGCATATTATCAGAAGAAACTCTGATATAAATGTACGCATCTGTGGTAGTATCATTATTTTCACCGTTTCCCGTTAACACCTTTTTTGCTGTATTATACAGCTTATCCTCTTCCTCTTCGTCCTCATCATCCATAAACATTTCAAACTCAACTATATCATCAAGTTTGTTAATNCCACCAAATGCACTTAAATCACTAAAGCGCATTTCAGCATCAAGTTCTTTGGATGAAAAATCCTCCATGCTTTCATCTAATATGGCCTTTTCTTTTTCATTTTCAGGTATTTCACAATACAATTCTTCTGATTTTAGTATAATATCCCTTATAAGTAATTGTATTTCTTCTATATTAGCTTCTACTTTTTCAGATGGCTCCGTTTTACTTGCTTCATATAATTCATATAATTCATCAAAAATATATTCTAATGGATTATACTTATGCTCTTTGTTGCCACTCCAGCATTTCCATAATCCATATACAGAACTGTCTTCACCTAATTGGATTTCTCTTGGTAATTCATTTGTGTTATCTGGTTGAATATTAACAGGTTCATTGTCTTCTTTTTTTGTTTCATTTTCAATCCTTTTTTTAAAAAAACCCTTAATACCCTTTTCTTTATTATTAGCCATGAAGATCTATCATTCCTTGCTTTTTAGATTTTAACCTGCCTTTTTTGGCGAAGCTGTTCACTTTGCTTTTTGAATAAATATGACCATAGTGAATCCCTATCATCATATTTATTGAATATAAATTCACATCCATATTGACTCAAATGCTTCTCATCACGATTGATAAGTCTAACTATCTTACATGTGTAGCATAATTTTTTTTNCTTAAGTATCAATTCAACCATTATGGTAGAATCTATATCTATGTCACAATTTACCTCTATTCTTAATCCACATAAGCTCATATCTCTGATAACTACTGGGATTTTTTTTTTAATTTTAGAATTATCATTATTTAAAAAAATAAATGCATCCAGCTCCATATCCACCCTAAAAAAATTTCTTCTATCATGGTCAGCAAGTTTTAATACATTTACAATTTTCATTTCTTTACTTGTTGAGGTAAAAACTTCTCCTGACAACGCTCTGAAACCATGCTTACTATTAATAATATTTATTTTAACTTCAGTTCCACATCTAACTAGTTGTAATGAGTTATTGTTTTTTTCTGAAATTTTGATATAGTCCTCACCTATCTCTTTTATCATACCAACGGCAAGCAGTACATTTTCTTTCGTTTTTATTTCACAAATCGAATATTCATATTCATAAGATATAGGTAACATAACCAATAACCCCCTTATATAATGTCNTTTAATATACTAATCATCCTTTTTGTTGGAGCGTGTCTCCCTACGATTATTTCTAATTAAATTCAGCCTTTCTTTTGGGTCATCTTTATTTACGCCACTATTTTTTATTTCAGAAGATGTCTTTAACAATTGGCAGTAAACCGCAGCTATTACCTCATACAATTCCGGTGGTATGCTATTTCCTACCTCAAGCATACATAAAAGTGAGGCAACACTGTCATCTCTAAAAACAGGTATCCCGTTATTCTCTGCTATATCTATTATTTTATCAGCAATTGAACCATATCCTGAGGCTATAACAACTGGTGCATTATCTACCTCACTATTATATTTTAACGCNACTGCCTTGCTTTTATTTTTATTATTTTTAGATTTTGACATCTATACCAGTCCTTTTATATGGTAAAGTTTTAAACACCTCCAAAAGAGAACGAGTTTTTTCCAACTTATCTACTGTTATATTTTCAAAATAATATTCGGAAAAAGAAATGCAGTTCGCAAAATCATCTTTAACTTTTGAAAATGTTTCTACATAATTTGCTGGACAATATAATTTAAGGTCTATTTTTTTATCTTCAACGAAAAACTCTGTTTCGAATCGCCCTATTCCCTCAATGTCAAAAATTATAAGCATATGTATACATTGAATGTTATTTGAATCTTTTGTATGCTCATCAGATTTTCCATCTGGGTCTATCCATATTTCCGCAAAAGATTTTAAGCCAAAGTAATTAACAGGAATAATAAAATGTAAAAGTGGTGTGAAATTACATGGTGATGATAACAAACTATGAACAATTTTTTCAATATTTTCTGAATTAAGCATTCTAATTTCTTCATTTTCACTTTGTTTATTTATAATTTCGGCAAGAATATCCATAGTTTTAGAATTATTTAATGTGTTTAATTCTTTACTATTAATATCACGCATAAATGAATTNACTAGATTTACAAGCTCATTTTTTGCTTGGTTTCCATCCAGCATAATTAACAGGTTCCTTACAGCTTGCTGCAGGAATTCCTTATTATTATTAAATCTTGAAAGATTGTATTCTGTTATCGACACTAGCTTTTCAATTTTTGCATTATACAGAATACTATCTTCAATATCATTTATAACCAATGCGACTTCTTTTTTTAATTCATTAAAGTTTTCTCTCGCATCTTTAGCTCTGAATTTTTCTGCTAATTGCAATATTTTACTTGATAAAACCTTGCTTGCACTTAAACTTTCACCTAAAAAGTTTAAATTATTTCCGATTGAATCCAAAATATCTCTTCTATTTAACTCATGATTAATGGATTTAAGTAATGTCGCAACACTTAACTTTGTATCATTATCAGGATTTTTTCTTATAACCTCTCGTAAAAAATCAAATAACTCCCCTTTAAATGAAGTAGCCTGATTCTCCTGCTTCATCATTTCCGATGCTATATCATCAGGATTTATCAGCAATAATCCAAACATCTTTTGAATTTCCTCAGTAAATGCTTTATTATTCATAGGAAGAAGCTGAATAATCTCCTCAAGCATATAAATATTCTTTAAAAAACTAACTGTAACAGCAGGATCCTTAAGCAAATTCATAAGAATGGTCGGCTTTCCATCCTTATCAATCATGCCTCTATAATTTTGCATCAGTTCTGAGGCTATATTATTTGTTTGTGTAACCTTAGTTACATCTATTAAATTAAATGGTGGGGCATCAGGTTCCGGAACTTGTTTTGTAGGATTAATTTGCCCCCTGTTTATTAATGGTGTGGTTACCTTAAGCATATCAGCCATAATTAATCCCCCTCCCCACTACTTTTATGGTTGCATTATCCTCGCAAATTATTCACTATCTGTTCAATCTCATCTGCAGTTGTAACAACTCTTGCACTGAATTGGTATGCCTTTTGTGTTAAAATCAAATCTGCCATTTCTTCTGCAATATTGGTATTTGAACGCTCCAATGATGTTGTATAAATTTTATTTTCGNCATCAGCTGCAAGTCGTGGCTCGCCAGAAATATCTGTTGGCAAAAAGCTAGTGTTATCAATTTTTTGCAAGCCATATGGGTTATCAAATGTGAAAATACCTAATTCCTCTGCTATTGCTCCACTGTCAATTTGATTTGTTTCTTCATTATATATTATTGTTATTCTTTGCTGATTTGAATCAAGTACATATCCTCCATCAGCAGTAACAAGATAATTTTCATCGTCTTCAACACTTATATTAAATGCACCATTTCTTGTATATTCAATTCGTCCATCGCGTTCAACTGCAAATAATCCGTCACCTGCAATAGCAAAATCCAATTCATAACCTGTGTTATGAAGTTGTCCTTGATTATAAAGCAAATCCTGTGAACTGAGTTTAACTCCATGTCCTGTAAGAACCCTTTCCCCCTCATTAAGTGTACGGTTCTTATTTATATCCATAGTGGATTTAATCAAGTTATTAAATGATGCTTTATCAGCCTTATAACCATATGNATTTACATTGGCTACATTATTTGCAATTATATCAATACCTTGTTGATATGCCCTTAAGCCTGATGCACCTGAATAAAACGCAATATTCATTATCCTAACTCCTTATCCTATACTTGCTAATGTTGCGGCCTTTGCATTCATCTGGTCAATTATACGCAATGCTGCACTGCATGATGAAAATGCCCTCTGTGCCTCAATAAGTCTTGTATATTCTAAATTCATATCTGTATTCGAACGCTCAAGAACATTCTGATATACTGTAGCATTATTCAATTCCACGACACCTGTTGCTGAGTAAAGACCATTATTGTATTTTGTCATATTTGCACCTTCAGCAGGCATTGTTATCAATAATCTGTCCACATACTGCCCATTTGTATCAAATATGCTGCCATTACTGCTAACTGTAAAATCAGAAGAACCATTCAAATTAATTGCACCATTTTGTCCTAATACTCGTCCAACACCATCTAATACAAGATACCCTTCCTGATCAATATTAAAGTTTCCATTTCGTGTCATATATTGTCTTTCTTCACCTTGTATATTAAAAAAGCCTTCACCTACTATTGCCATATCAAGTGGTCTTTCTGTTTCATCAAGTGAACTGCCATTAAAATTTGTAATAACATCATCAACAAGGCTTACTGGTGAACCTGAACCTATTCTCTCATTATTATTTTTCTCTATTCTTGTCAAAAATTCATGGTCAAAGGTTGTTGTAATCAGACGCTCACTTTTATAACCTGTTGTCTGTGAATTTACAAGGTTATTTGAAATTATATTTAAGTTTCTTTGCTGTACTAGCATACCTGATGATGCGGTATAAAATCCTGACAGCATAGCCTAACCACCCTTCATTTTCTTCTTAATTTAAAGTTTATCACACAAAAATATTAAGGTCAATCAATTCATATAAACTTAACAATAAATACACCTTTTTACGCTAATTCGTTCATATAAACATCCATTTTGTTCTTCAATTTTAAAATTGCTCTGGCATGCATCTGTGAAATTCGCTGTGGAGTTACATCCATTATTTTTGCAATATCAGCAAACATTAAATCCTCATAATAATATAAAGTAATAATCAGCTTTTCACGCTCAGTCAGAGAGTCAATTCCTTCTTTTAAAACTTCTCTTATCTCATTTTTTAAAAGATTTTTTTCCGGATAAGAATCATCATATGATGATGACTCCATTGTATCACCAAATTGTGAAACATTTTGTATAAGCTCCTCAAAGGATAACACAATCATGTTTGAAACCTCAGTATTGTACTGTGATAACTTATCTACCGATATTCCCATTCTGTCCGCTATCTCTTTCTGAGTCGGCTCACGCATAAGCTCATTGCTAAGCTGGTTATAGACATTAGTTATTTCTTTAGATGTTGAACGAACTCTTCTTGGAACAAAGTCTTGCTTACGAACTAAATCAATTATTCCGCCCCTAACTCTCATAAAAGCATATGATTCAAACTTTATTCCCTTAGAGGCATCATATCTTTCAATACTATCAATCAAAGAAATAACACCTTGATTAACCATGTCCTCAATCTGAGCATATCCCGAAACTATTCCCCTTAATTGAACAGCTACTGCCTTTGGTATATACATATAATTCATAACTAATTGATTTCGTATCTTTGTATCCTTTGTTTCTCGATATTTTTTATGGAGAACTAAAAATTCTTCTTCAGTCAGAACATTAATTTTATTTTTCGAATCCAATTTTTATCACTCCATTCCATCCTTTATTGAATCGATATATTACCCAATGATTGAACTTGTATCTGACTGTCAATTTCATTAAATGACAACACTGTAACATTAGGATAAAATTGGTCAATCAGCTTCTTAAAATACATTCTCACCATTGGCGAAGTAAGTACAATTGGTACTTGAACCAAATCCCTTACCTTATCAATTTCTGAAGTTGCTGATGTAATTATCTTCTGAATTGAAGCCTGGTCAAGTGCTAAATATGATCCACTCTCTACCTTTTTTACTGAGTTTGCAATCATATTTTCTATACTTGCATCAAGACTTATTACCTTCATCTGACCTGCCTCAGCAAACTTTCTTGATATAGTTCTCTTCAATGCCTGACGAACATACTCAGTAAGCATATCCATATCCTTAATTTTACCAGCATAATCACCCAATACCTCTAAAATAGTCTCCAAATCCCTAATTGGTATCTGTTCTTCAAGTAGTTTACCCATAACCTTCTGTAAATCATTAATTGTAACCAAATTTGGTATTGTATCATTAACGATTGACTCATTTGTCTTCTTAAGATTTTCAAGCATATTGCCAACTTCCTGTCGGCTGAGCAATTCTCTTGCATGTTTTTTAATTATTTCAGATAAATGAGTTATTATTACTGATACAGGGTCGATTAATGTATATCCTAATAATTCAGCTTTAGTCTTTTTATCTTCACTAATCCATTTTGCTTTAATACCAAATGCTGGTTCAATTGTTTCAATACCTTCAATACTATCATCATTAGGTGGTGCAAGTGCTAAGTAATGGTCCATAAATACATCCCCTCTTGCCACCTCTTCACCCTTAATGCAAATAGAGTATTGATTAGGATTCAACTGCCCACTGTCTTTTAATTGCACTGAAGGTATGATAAATCCCAAATCCTCTGCAAACTGTTTTCTTAACATAACCACCCTATCGAGAAAATTGCCACCGCTTTTTTCATCAACAAGAGGAATAAGACTATATCCAAATTCTATCTTTATCTGTTCAACATGCAATAACTCATACAAATTCTCAACATTTCTATAATAAGTTGCTTCACTTGTAATTTCTTCTATCGGCATATCCTCAACAAGATTTTCAACCGCGAGCTGTTTATCATATCTCTTCATTAATAATAATCCTAATAATATCAGTCCACTAGATAAAATAAGAACTTGTAATATTGGAAACCCTATAAAAATTGTAAATAATAAAACTATTCCTGTTAAAATCAAAACAGTAGGTTGTGACAAAAACTGTTTTGACATATCTTCAGCAAGCGTTGAGTCAGAAGATGAACGAGTAACTACCATACCTGTTGCAACTGATATTAATAGTGCAGGTATCTGTGATACAAGGCCATCCCCTACAGTTGATATGCTATATACATTCATTATGGTATTGAAGTCTCCCATACCACTTAACAAGCCAACTAAAATACCACCTATCAAGTTAATAAAGGTTACAATAATTGACATTATTGCGTCACCCTTTACAAACTTTGTAGCACCGTCCATTGAACCAAAAAAGCTTGCCTCACGCTGTACCTTTTCACGACGAAACCTTGCCTCTTCCTCGGTGATTATACCTGAGCTTAAATCTGCATCTATCGCCATCTGCTTTCCAGGCATAGCATCTAGAGTAAATCTTGCTGAAACCTCAGCTACACGCTCAGAGCCCTTTGTAATTACTATAAATTGCATTAATACAATTATAATGAATATAACCAAACCAACTATAACATTACCTCGTATAACAAACTTCCCAAAGGTATTTACTATCTCTCCAGCATAACCATTATTAGTCAATATTGAACGAGTTGATGATACATTTAATCCTAATCGGAACAATGTAGTAACCAATAAAATTGTCGGAAATACTGAAAATTCTAATGGTTCCTTAACATACATTGTAATCAGCAAGATTACTAATGCTAGTCCTATTTGAATAATAAACATAAAGTCCAATATTTGTGTTGGTAATGGAACAATAAGTAAAAATATAATTATAATAACAAATACTGGAACTACATTCTTAAATAAACCAGCTAACTTACCCATTTTACTTCAATTCCTTTTTCTTTACACTATATACAAATGCCAAAACATCGGCTACTGCTTGATAAAAATCATTTGGTATCTCTCTTCCTATGTCAACAGCAGCATACAACGCTCTAGCAAGTGGCTTGTTTTCTGTTATAATAATATCATTATTCTTGGCTATCTCAATTATCTTTAATGCCACAAAATCCGTGCCCTTTGCAATCACTACTGGTGCATTATTTTTCTTAGAATCATATTTTAATGCAACCGCATAATGGGTAGGATTCCTTATTACAACATCAGCCTCAGGCACAGCCTGCATCATTCTATTCATAGACCTTTGTCGTTGAATTTGTCTTATCTTTCCCTTTACCTGCGGATCACCCTCTGTTTGCTTGTATTCTTCCTTAACTTCTTGCTTTGTCATTTTTAAATTTTTTTCAAAATCCCATCTCTGATAAAGTAAATCAAAAAAAGCTAAAAATGCAAATATTATCGCTATATTTTTTACAACGGTAAATATCATGCTTCCTGTTAAGTATATAGCTTGATTTAAAGACATATCCATCATCTTTGGAAAAGTAAAGATTATATCCTGTAAGGTATTATAAGTTATCACTACTAAAACAGTAACTTTAAGTATTGCCTTTAAAAGCTCCATAATTCCTTTAAGAGATATCATTCTTTTAAATCCATTTAAAGGATTTAACTTATTAAATTTGAATTTAACTGATTTGAATGATATAAACCCTTTTGTCTGTGCCATTGCAGGAATTACTGTAGCTAATATTGCAACAAAAAGTATGGGCAATGCTGCGATAAGAATAGTTAAAGCTCCGTTTATAAATAAAAGCCTTATATCAGATGCAGTCAACGTTTCTTGAGTTTCAGTAAGTGAAATACAGCTCTTCATTGATTTTATAAGAGTCTGACTTGTTAAAGGATAAAGAAATTTAAATGCATAATATACGGCAACTAATGATACTGCTGTTACTACTTCTTTGCTTTGAAGTATGCGTCCTTCCTTTCTCTCATCCTTCCTCTTTTTAGGCGTAGGTTTTTCCGTTTTTTCACCTGCACCACCATTTGCCATTCATAATCCCCCCTTACAGGAAACTTCAATTTTATTTATTCTCCTATGATGGCATAAAGAACATTTTGTAAACTTTCAAACATTATTCCTATATAATTATCTATAAAGTTTGCCATTGGCTGTGAAAAAACTAATAGTATTATTAAAGTGAGCAATATCTTTGACTCCATATTAATTACAAAGATATGAATTTGTGGTATTAGCTTCATCAATACGCCTAAGCAGATTTGTAAAATAAAATGTATCGCTAAATAAGGAAATGTAAGCCTTATTACNAATGAAAAAGTATTGATAAACAAATCTATTGCAAAGCTGTTTACAGAATCTAAATTAAATTTTGGAACTCCTACTGGAATAATGTCGTATGACGAATATATTATCCTAATTAACAATAAGTGACTATTTGTTGTAAAAATATATAATATAAAAAACAAATTAAGAATTTTATCCGATACTGCCATTTGAACACTTGTTGAAGGGTCAAAAACTTTTGACATACTTAATCCAAATTGTGTATCAAGAATTTCACCTACCCCTATTAACATATAATAAAAAATATTTATTACATATGAAAAAATAAATCCTATGAAAAGCTCTTTTATCAATGTGAAAACGAAAAAAAATGTTCCATAATCCATTGTTCCAGATGGTTCTATCGTCGGAGCCATAACAATCGTTATCATCATAACTAATCCAGCTCTTATTCTTGCAGGCACACCTCTTTGAGCAAATACTGGATTAAAGGCTATTACTCCAACCAATCTTACAAGAACCATTATATAGATATATACATCATTAAAATTAATACTAAGCATAATGTCCTCATAAATTAGCTATTTTATTGAAAATAAGTTTGAAAAACTCATTAAATGCATTCATCATTGTCGAGCCTAGAATTAAAAGCGCAAGTGATATTACAATAAGTTTTGGAACGAATGTTAGCGTTTGCTCATGTATTTGTGTTGCTGCCTGAAAAATTGCAACTACCAATCCAATTACAATGCTTGCTAATAATAATGGACCTGCAACTTTTAATGCTACCAGCATAGCATTGTTGAATATCTCCAAAATTTCACCCTGAGTCGTAATATCACCTCATTTCAATTTTTTAAAGCCTGTGGCTAGCGAAAACCTGTTATCAAGGACTGTATCAGTAATGTCCATCCATCAACCAATATGAATAACATAAGCTTGAATGGTAATGAAATCATTGATGGTGGTAGCATTACCATACCCATTGACATCAATGTACTTGATACAACAATATCTATTATCAAAAATGGTATATAAAGCAAAAATCCAATAAGAAATGCTCTTTTTAGTTCACTAGTTATAAATGCTGGAACTATTATTGTTAAACTCAAATCCAATAACTTTTCCTGTGAATTGAATTCTGCCATATCCGTTTGGTCTACTGAATCAGATAATGAAAGAAATAAATCTAAATCCTCCTCATAAACCTGCTTCAGCATAAAAACCTTTAAAGGCTTGATACCATTATCTAATGCCTCTTCCTGTGTAATTTTATTTTCTTTAAAGGGTTTATAGGATACCTCATTTATTTCTTTTATAACAGGAGACATTATAAATAATGTCAAAAACAGAGCTAAACCTATTAAAACCTGATTCGGTGGGGATTGCTGTGTTCCTAGTGCATTCCTTAAAAATGACAAGGATATTATAATCCTTGTAAAACATGTTGTCATAAGCAAAACTGTTGGTAATAATGCTAAAAAAGCCAGCATGAATAATAAATCTAATGCACTTGTTGAATCTCCTGCTTCCCCTGCATTTATATCGATGTTAATTCCAGCATCAGCATGAACATTTAGACAATAACAAACTGACACTAAAATTATTACAATAATCAGATTTATTAAAAAAATTATCAAATTCTTTTTTATGTTCCTACTATCAGAAGCATGAGTTTTATTCATCTTTTTCTTTCTCCAATACTTCTTTTTCTCTATTTAAAATTGTAAACTTATTATTTGTTATGTTTTTTAATATATTTGAAAAGTTCATATTTATGTCACTTTGTTCTTCTATACACAAAGAGGACTCATCAATATCACTTATCTTGTCAATTTGATTATTAGTTACGCCAAGCAGCATAGTTTTATTTGCAACCCTTACAATAACAAGCATTTTATCCTGANTTAACGTAACCTTTTCTATAATTTTAATATTTTTGCCTCCATTTACTTTAAGGCCATAGCGTTTACCAATATATTTTGTTGAAAAATATGCTGCAATTAATATCAATATAAAAAATATAAGACCCAAAATAATAGAGGTAATCTGTTCAATTGTTCCAGACAATATAACCCCTCCTTAATTTTAAAAACCTAAGAATATACCTTTTAATATTTCTTGTTCAGTAAAAAATTACTATCCTCTATTATTTCGGTTATTCTAACTCCAAAATTATCGTCAATTACAACTACATCCCCACGAGCGATAAGCTGTCCATTAACAACAACATCAACAGGAGCTCCTGCCTGCTTTTCAAGATTAATAATTGTCCCCTGAGCAAAATCAAGTACATTTTTCATTTTAATTTTAGTTTTCCCTAATTCTATCGAAACATCAAGCTGAACATTCATGAGTAAGTCCATATTATTTTTTAATAATGGTAAATTGAATGTCGAGTTATCTACACCCTCTGAAAAATTAGGGAATTGAGTTTCTTGAACTTTTACACCAGGGTTTCTTATTCTTCCTGAAGTACTTGCCGGTTTATTTAAATTAAGTNTTGAGTCTACCGTAATTTCATCTCTTAAATTTTGAGTCTGATTATATTCAGGCTTTTTAATATTTGCAGGTTCTTTAACNTGTTTTNCCTCAGAAGTGTTTTGTTCTGATTTTACCTCCTTATTATAAGACATTAGCTTGTTAATTGCATCCGCAGCATCAAATGAAAAAAGAAGTATTAAATCACTACTCAAAAGCCCATTTATATCTAATTTTAATGTAGCATATAAGAGCTTTTCCCCGTCATCAATATCTAATGTTTCTGATATCAAACCTCGACCCTCAAATACTTTTGTTTGTGGTGAGTCTGTTTCAATCCGTATACTAAAAAATTCACTCAGAGACGATGAACCAGAGTTTAACATTTGATTTGCAATCTCATTTATAGTGCTTAAGCTGAATTCATCAAAGGTAAAATCATTAATGTCATCATTTTCACTATTCATTAAAAGATTAAGTATTGTTTGTATATCAATCTTTCTAATTAATATTGCAAATCTGCCTAATAATCCACTCTTATATGAGCAAGCAATTACTAATCCATCATCATATCCAACAAGGTTTATTTCACCTATATCCTGCATCATAGTTTTTGATACTTTAATATTTATTTGTTTGTTTAAAATAGTTGAAATCGCAACAGCCGCTGAGCTTGTGCTTATATTTAAAACCTCACTAATTGCATTTAATTCGTTATCAGTTAAATTTCTGTTGCTCATATATTACTCACTCCCTCCATTTTTCCTTATAAATTCTAAATTTAATTAAATTCAAATTTGTGTTATTNCTTTATTTATTAACATCATTTGAATTTGTTTCCTTTTCATATCCACTACTCTCCAACTACCTCTGCGACTTCTCCACTACTCTCATTAGAATAAAAACTGCCAAATATCAATTCCCAATCCTCAGTCTTACTATTTGCACCTTCTTTTGGTATTATTACAATCTCAACACGACGATTTTGCCTACGACCCTCTTCTGTATCATTACTTGCAATTGGATAATCATTCCCTAATCCGATTGCTATTAGACGCGTTGATTCAATTAAACAGGTCTTCTCAAAATAATTTGAAATAACTGTTGCACGCATAGACGAAAGTGTCCTTTCATCTACATTGGAATAAGGTGCATTAGCTGTATAACCTTTTATTACTATTTTTGATATCTCACTCTCATATTTCTTTAATGTTACTCCCATAAATTCCATTATAGGATAACTTGTAGGAAGCATGGTTGAAGCATCAGGATTAAATAAAACATTATTTGAAAACTGTATGTATATATTTTCATAGCCTTTCTTAACTTCATCAACTTTACCATTTCCATCTGCAGTACCAGTTTTTGATGAACCTTTTTCAATATAAATACTGTCAGCCATATTGTTTTTTTCAATATGTTCCTTCAAATAATTATATAAATCGCTGAAGTCTACATCATCTGAATCATCATTTGCATCACCTGGATTATATCCATTAGAGTCACCTGAATTGTCCACCAGGTCATCTCCATCATTTTCAACAGTAAATACTATCTGGTCTACCTTCTCTGTGCCATGAATATTGAAAGCTTTTACTAATTCAGCCCACTTATCCTCTTGAATAGTAGACATACTATACATTGCAATGAAGAATGTCATTAAAAGCGTTACCATATCACCATAAGTATCCATCCAGTTTCCGCCACCATCTAGTTCCTGCCTTTTTTTCGCCATTTAACGACACCCTCTCTCATCTATTTCTTTCTCTTCTTATTTTCTTTTTGACCCTGACTTCCATCAGATGACATTACTTTTGATACTTGTGAACCAGGTAATAATCTTATTAGTTTTTCTTCAATAAATTTAGGGTTATCTCCGTCCTGTATTGCTTGTACACCCTCACTAATAATAGTTTTACATAAATATTCTTCATCATGACGAATTTTCAATTTATTTGCCATCGGCTTAAACCAAAGGTTAGCAAGCAAAACTCCATAAAAGGTTGTAACAAGAGCAACTGACATGTTTGTCGCTAAGCTATCTTGATCTGTGAGATTTCCTAGCAAATTTATAAGACCTATCAAGGTTCCAACCATACCAAAGGCAGGTGAATATTCAGAAGCCTTATTATAAAATGCTATATCCTGCATATGCCTATCTGTAAAGTAATCAAGTTCCATTTCAAGTAATGCCTTTACCTTATCTGGCTCAACTGAGTCAACAACAAGCAATAGTGCATTTTTTAAAAACCTATCCTCTGTTTCATTAAGCTTATCTTCTATTGCCAAAAGTCCATTCATTCTTGCTTCTTTTGCAAATGTAACAATTTGCTCTATGTATATATATGGGTCATATTTTTTTGGTAAAATAAGCACCTTAAAATGCTTACCAATTTTTTTAAATGTAGAAAGAGGATATGATACCATAAGAGCACCTAAAGTTCCTCCAAAAANAATCGCTACTGACGGCACATCCCAGAATGATATAAGTTGCTTTGTAATTAAAATATATTTCCCTGTTTCAGGGTCACTGTTTAACATAATTGAAATCAGTGTTAAGCCAAAACCTATTATCCACCCTAATATTGTCATTAAATCCATAAAATTTAACCACCTTTATTCATATACTTTTATGACTATTTTGCAGATTCAATTAAATCCCTAAATACCTTCCTACGAAATTGTAAAGTCAACCTTACAACCTCTTCCATTGGCTCCTCAACAATATAAGTTGAACCATTAGTTAAACGAATGGTAGTATCAGGATTCTCTTGAATCACTTCAATTAAATCTGAATTTAATACAAATTGAGTACCGTTAAGCTTAGTTAATGTTATCATATATCTTCCCCACTTTATTTATAAATTATATATTTGTAGCTTTATTTTTACTTAAATTCATTTTCGGAGGATACCATCGCAAATATAAGAGATTATCATTACACTTGCGGTGGCATCCTCCTCATTAAGAGGAGGTTTGCCAACTATATTATTTTTATTATCTCTTTAGATTAATCAATTCTTCTAGCATTGAATCAGAAACTGTAATAATTCTTGAATTTGCTTGGAAACCGCGTTGTGTTGTTATCATATTAGAAAACTCATTTGAAAGGTCAACATTCGCTGTTTCCAATGCCCCTGATGCTAAATTTCCTGTTCCATTTGTTCCTGGTATTGCGAGCTCTGGCTCACCAGAGTTTGCAGATTCAGCAAAGTATGTATTTCCTACCTGTACAAGTCCCTTAGGGTTAGCAAATGTTGCTAGGTCAATTCTTCCAAGCTCCATCTCACCGTAAACTGGATGTATACCTGTTATAACACCATCCTTACCAATTGCAATACTTGTTAAATCAGCTACAGTTTGTTGTCCACCCTCTGTTCCGCCTTCTAATACGAAGGTAGCAGCTCCTAAGCCAACATCCCTTGATGGTGCACTTGCAACAAAATCAGCTGTTCCTGTCAATGCAGTTCCACCTATAACGCTAGTAGGTAGCTTTGTGAGTTTTGGGAATGTAACAGTAATTGAATCTGAATCTGAAGAACTTTCACCGCTCGTCAACACTACCGCACCTGATGAGCTCATCTGTTCTGTTGTTAATTCTGCTTTATAATCTCCAATGGAAAGTACATATACATCAGGAAGTGTAGCATTCTTTGTAAAAGTAATAGTGTTACTACCTGATGCTGAAAATTCATCTCCTACTTCCTGAATAGTAAAATAGTTTGTTATATCCATATCTGTTCCAGCATCCGTCGCTGTTATCTCAACGCTGCCTACATCAACACCAAAGTTTGTTCCTACAAGCTGGCTTGCTTTTAAATCGCCATCTGCAAAAAT
>JGI24712J26585_10002018_pt1 | contig 16909 bp, 15 predicted proteins | sample BioPla3DNA2_FD_26585 | JGI IMG/M metagenome (IMG submission 26585) | reverse complement strand
AGTTATTGCTTGCCAAATTTGATTTTTAAATATAAACTTTAAAATACGTCTGTTACAACGTAAAGAATAATAAATAGAGAGGAGGAAGTTACGTCAAAAAATTGTAACGTTATAAAGTAATAATATTATTATTAATTTTATTTTGTAAATTTTGCGTAACAAGTTAGCAATGATTGAAGCAGGAAAAATATGGATGGACGGAGAATTTGTAGATTGCGAAGATGCTAAAATAAATATTTTATCTCATGTTGTACATTACGGAACAGGCTTTTTCGAGGGGATAAGAGCTTATAAAACTGAAAAAGGTGGTGCTATATTTAGATTAAAAGAACATACAAATAGATTGTATGATAGTGCTAAAATATATAGAACAGAGATTCCTTATACAAAAGAAGAGTTCAATCAAGCTATAATAGATACGTTAAAAATTAATAACTTAGAAGAGGGATATATTAGACCACTTATATATAGAGGTTATAATAAACTTGGTGTAAATCCATTTACTTGTCCAGTACAAGCGATGATTGCTGCATGGAAATGGGGGAAATATTTAGGTGAAGAAGCAATGAAAGATGGTGTTAGCGTAAAAATATCATCATGGAGAAGATTGGCACCAAATACTATGCCCACAATGGCAAAAGCTAGTGGTAATTATTTAAGCTCACAATTAATAAAAATGGAAGCTCTAGTAGATGGATATGAAGAGGGAATTGCTTTAGATTATAATGGGTATGTAAGTGAGGGAAGCGGCGAAAATATATTTATAATTAAAAATAATATTATATATACACCTGCTATGAGTGGATCTGCATTACCAGGAATAACAAGAGATGCAATTGTAACTGTAGCAAGAGATCTAGGATATGATGTAAGAGAAGAAGGGGTACCTAGAGAAATGCTATATATTGCAGATGAGATATTCTTAACAGGAACTGCTGCAGAAATTACACCAGTAAGTAGAGTGGATAAAATAAAAATAGGTGCTGGCGAAAGAGGGCCTATTACTGAAAAAATTCAAACTAAATTTTTCTCAATTGTAGAAGGACGAGAAGAAGATAAATATAATTGGTTAACCTATATAAAGTAGGGGAAACTTGCTATAAAAAATAAGGAGTTGTATATGATGTCGGTTAATTTAAAAGGAAGGGACTTTTTAACATTACAAGATTTTACAAAAGAGGAGTTACTTCAAATATTAGATACTGCAGATTATCTAAAAATGCAAAGTAAATTTAATAAAAATGAAAAACTATTAGAAGGTAGAACTCTAGGGATGATATTTGAAAAATCATCTACTAGAACAAGAGTTTCCTTTGAAGTGGGAATGCATGAATTAGGTGGTTATGCATTATTTTTAAGTCCTAAAGATATACAGATGGGACGTGGCGAAACGATATCTGATACAGCAAAAGTTTTGTCAAGATATGTAGATGCAATTATGATTAGAACATTTTCACAAAATATAATAGAAGAACTTGCAAGAGAAGGTACGGTTCCAGTAATAAATGGTTTAACTGATGATTTTCACCCTTGTCAAGTTATGGCGGATTTTCAAACAATCAGAGAAAAATTAGGGAGACTAGAGGGGATAAATTTTACATATATTGGTGATGCTTCAAATGTAGCGCACTCATTACTTATTGGTGGTGCTATAATGGGGATGAATGTTAAAATGATATCTCCTAAAGAATTTTCTCCAAAAGAGGAAGTTGTAAATTTAGCTAAAGAATTTGCTAAAAAAACAGGATCTAAAATAGAGGTTACTCCTGATGTAACTGATGCTGGTAAAGATGCAGATGTCCTTTGTACTGATGTATGGGTAAGTATGGGTAGAGAGGAAGAGCGTGAAAAAAGAATTGAAAAATTAAAAGACTATCAATTAAACCAGACAATTTTAGATAGAGCTAATAAGGACGCTATTGTTCTTCATTGTTTACCTGCACATAGAGGAGAGGAGATTACAAAAGAAGTTATAGATGGACCACAATCAGTGGTTTTTGATGAAGCAGAAAATAGATTACATGTACAAAAAGCAATAATGGCTTTAATAATCGAATAAGGAGAGATTTGATATGTCAGAAAAAAAAATAAAAAAAGTAGTTCTAGCTTATTCAGGTGGTCTTGATACATCTGTTATGATCCCGTGGTTAAAAGAAACGTATGGTTGTGAAGTAATAGCATTTGCTGCTGACTTAGGACAAGCAGAAGAATTGGATAATCTTAATGAAAAAGCAATAAAAACAGGTGCATCAAAAATATATATAGAAGATTTAAGAGAAGAGTTTTTAACAGAATATGTATGGCCAACGCTTAAAGCTGGAGCAATATACGAAGAGAAATATCTATTAGGTACATCTTTTGCAAGACCTTTAATTGCTAAAAAACAGGTTGAAATTGCTATTAAAGAAGGGGCAGATGCTGTAGCTCATGGAGCAACAGGAAAAGGAAATGACCAAGTTAGATTTGAACTTGGATATATGGCAAATGATCCATCATTAAAAATCATTGCACCTTGGAAAGATGATAAGTGGACACTGAAATCAAGAGAAGCTTGTATTGCATATGCTAAAGAAAAAAATATCCCAATTGAACAAACTGCAGAAAAAATTTATTCAAGAGATAGAAACTTATGGCATATATCACATGAAGGTGGAGAATTAGAGGATACGTGGAGCGAACCAGTAGGGGAAAGAATATTTGTATTATCAAAAACAGTAGAGGAAGCACCAGATAAACCAACATATGTAGAAGTTGGATTTGAAAAAGGGATCCCTGTATCGGTAGATGGGGTTGAGATGAAAGCTGTAGAATTAATGGAAACATTAAATAAAATTGGTGGAGAAAATGCCATTGGTCAAATTGATATGGTAGAAAATAGACTTGTTGGAATGAAATCAAGAGGTGTATATGAAACACCAGGTGGAACAATACTTTATTTTGCACATAAGGAGCTAGAAAGACTATGTTTAGATAAAGAAACACTACATTATAAAGAGATTATAGCAAAAAGATATGCAGAAATAGTATATAACGGAACTTGGTTTGGTAAATTAAGAGAATCTCTAGATGCTTTTGTAAATGTAACTCAAGAAAATGTAACAGGTACTGTTAGAATGAAACTATATAAAGGAAACATAATTGGAGCAGGTACCAAATCGGAATACTCTCTATATTCTGAAGAACTTGCAACATTTGGTGAAGATGAAGTTTATAACCAAAAAGATGCAAATGGTTTTATTAGATTATTTGGATTGCCATTAAAAGTACAAGCTATTTTGAAAAATAAAAATAAATAATCGTGAAAGGTGGTGAATTTCGTTATCAAATTTGAAATAGATTGTAAAAAATCATTTTGATAGCGGAGCAATCTGTGTTAAGAGAACTAAAAAAATCTATGAAAGTAATAATAATAATATTTTTAGCCTTTTTTATAATGTCTGTATTTTTAATAGGTGTTGCAGGTGTGGATTGGGGTAGAATAGGTAAAAATTATGTAGTAAAAGTAAATGATTCAAAAGTAAAATATCAAAAATTAGCTTTAATACAATTTATGTATAAAAATTACTATGATAATATAATGGGATATCTTACAGAACAAGAAGCTGCAATGTATGAATATAACCCTGAATTAAATTCAAATTTAGATATTTTAAGTTATGAATATTTTGAAAAATTCGCATTTAATAATTTAGTACAAAATGAAATTATCTTATTAGAAGCGAAAAATAAGAATATTAAAGTTTCATCTGCAGATATAGAAAAAACTTATAAAGAAAAATATCAAGGGATATTTGGTACACCTAACTATGAAAGATGGTTAAATTACAATAGAATCAATAAAAGAGATGTAAAAAATAGCGTAAAAGAAAATCTTATTATTGAAAAATATGTAACATTATTAGAAGAGCAGTATAATCCAGACGAAAATGAAATTAAAGAGTTTTATAATGAGAATAAATACAGTAAATATTTAAATAAAGAGTATGATGAGATAAAAGATACTGTAAAAGAAGATTTCAAAAATATGAATAAACAAGCATATGTACAAGGTGTTCTTGATGAAAAAAGAAAAAATGCAAAAGTAGATATTATTGCTGAATATCAAAGATTATTTAATAGTGATGCAATCCAAATAGATGGTGTTATTATAAGTGAAGTTGATTTTTATAATGTAGTATTATCAAAACTTATCAATGAATTTAGAAGTATTAGCTCAAAAGAAACATTATACAATAACGTAATAGAAGAATATAAAGAAAAAATAGCTATCTATAATGAAGCGAAAAAAAGAGAATTAGCAGTGGACGAGTCTTTATCAAAAGAGGGAAAATATGTATATGCATCAAGAGAGTTAAGAAAAAATATAGCTGATAAAGTTGAATTTAATGAAAAAGATATTGAAAATTATTTTGAATTAAATAAAGAGAGATATTCAATACAAGAAACTGCTGATATAAAAGTGATATATTTAGCTCTAACACCTACAGAAAAAGATAAAGAGATAAAAAATATGGTTAAAGAGGTAAGAGCAAGCCATATATTAGTAAGAGTAGATGAAAATTTAGATAAAAAAGATAAAGATAATCTTAAGAAAAAAGCAGAAAGTCTTTTAACTAAAGCAAAAGATAAAAAGACAGATTTTAGTCAATTAGCTATGGATAATTCCGAAGATGAAGGATCAAAACATAATGGTGGAGATCTAAACTTCTTTAGAAAAGGTGTAATGGTAAAAGCATTTGAGGATGCTGTATTTTCTGCAAAAGTTGGGGAAGTTTACTCTAAGTTAGTAAAAACAGACTATGGTTATCATATAATAAAAGTAACTGATGAACGTGAAGTAGAAGGGGAACCAGTAGCAAGCGAAGAAACTAAAACTGCTTTAAATGTTAAATCTGAAGAGATATTAGCTAAATTATTAGCTGAAAATAGTGATTTTAATGCTATATCTGAAGAATATTCGGAATTAAAAAGTAATGAAGTAAACAACTTGAGAAACACTGGATATATATCAAATGAGATTGGATATAATAAACAATTATCAGAAGACATTTTCAAAATGAAAGTTGATGAAACTAAAATTATAAAAACAGAAAAAGGAAATTATATTGTTAAATTAACAAAATATGTTCCCTATGAAGCAGCAAAACTTGAATCTATAAAAGATAGAGTAATATCTGATTATAAAGATTTTGAAGGATATAAAGTATATAATGATTTAAAAAAAGAATTAGTGAAAAATATCAATGTTAATATTATTAGTGATAATATTAAAGATATAATAGAATAAAATTATATAAGGGATAAATTTAATTTATCCCTTTTTTTAATATAAATTTTAAGATAGCTTTGTATAGAAAATACAATTTAAAATATGTGATTTTATTTCAAATGTAAAATATTAAAATCTTCATTACCCATAATAATAATTTTTTAGACTAAAAAACAATATAAAAATATAAAATAATAGAAAGCACGAGATGCTATACATATATTATTATATTTATATTTATATTTTAATATATTACCGTCCTAAAATAAATATAGTTTTAGAGTCAAAATGTGTTATAAATATTAATATAGTTATGTACAAAAATTTTAATTTTAAATGTACAATTTTATTTAAATTAAATAATTAAAATATTATTATTTTTTATGCATTAAAGATTTGTTTGCATAGCAAAAAAAACTAAGCGATTAATATTTCTCTGCTAATATTTTTCTTTCATAAAATTTCTAATAACTTTTTATACTATATTTCTAAAAATTTCAAACTCACTATGTTCAAACATAAGTAGAATTTTTATGAAATCGAAAATCTTACATAATACGGACTTTTAAATCTTCAGAAAATATTTTTAACAGAAGATTTTATTAAAAAGAATGCAATTTTTTCCGATGTATGAATTTTATTGGAAACTAAGATTTGTTTTTATAGAAAGTTTAATAATAATTAAAACTATATGACATAATCATTATAATTTTATTTTACTAGTATTTAAAAAGTATTGTAGTAAGATTTAAGTTGATATTCTTATTTTATAATTGAAACATAAATTTTGAATAAATAATAAAAAATTATTTTAAAAAAAGTATTGACATTTTTTAAAAAATAATGTATAATCTTTAATGTCCTTGAGAGAGGAAGTTAAGCCTCGGTGGCGGAATAGGTAGACGCACAGGACTTAAAATCCTGTGGTGAATTTCACCGTGCCGGTTCGATTCCGGCTCGAGGCACCATTTTCAAAGTCGGTGCTTTTTATAAAATTGTCGCGGAGTAGAGCAGTCAGGTAGCTCGTCGGGCTCATAACCCGAAGGTCGTAGGTTCGAATCCTGCCTCCGCCACCAAAACGCCGATGTAGCTCAGTTGGCTAGAGCATGCGGTTCATACCCGCAGGGTCGTAGGTTCAAATCCTATCGTCGGCACCAATATAATAATTACGTAAAAACCTTATACCCCCTTTTTAAGGAATTACGAATATATAAATTTTAAAGTCTAAATATTTTATTTGGACTTTTTTTTATTTATGTTTAATTTTTCTGTACAAAGAATATAAAATATAGTATAATTATATATAATAATTTATATAATAAATATAGAGGTGGATAACATGAAATTATCTGTGGCAATATTAATATTTAATTACGAAAAACATATTGAGCGTACTCTTAAGTCGATTAAAGATTGGGCAGATGAAATAGTTATGATTGATAGCTATAGTAGTGATAATACAGCCGATATTGCATCAAAATACGGTACTGTATATAAAGAGGAGTGGAAAGGTGATGGTCCACAGTATAAAAGCGTTGTTGCTAAATGTAAAGGGGAATGGATTCTTTTAATTGATCAANATGAAGTAGTAACTGATAAANTAAAAAAAGAAATCAGTGATATAGTTAATAATGGTAGTAAATACGATGTTTTTAAATTACGTTTTCTTAATAATAGTTTTGGTAAAACACTTAAATTTGGAAATAAATTTTATAGAAAATCTTTTTTTAGAAATGGATTTATGGATTTTGAAGATCGTCCACTTCATGCAGCTTTTTTAAGTAAAGGAAAATTAGGAAATTTAAAAAATTGTGTAATTAATTATAACTATGAAAATCTTGAAGAATATTTTAAAAAGTTTCAAATTTATACAACAGAGGGTGCGGAAACTAGATTTAAAAAAGGCAAAAGGGGAAGTATAATTAAAATATTAATGAATCCAATATTTAGATTTATAAAAAGATATATATTTCAATTAGGGTTTTTAGATGGATTTTATGGATTTTTAGATGCAGTACTTTCATCTTTTTATACTTTTACAATTTATTCAAAGTTAAGATTATTAAATATTGAAAATGAAAAAATAAAAAAGAACGAGTGATATTATGAAAAACTTTAAAATTAAATATTTTGATACTGATAAAAAAACATGGTCAATTGATGATATTAGAGAAATCATGACGACAAAGGGGAAAATTTTAAAAAATAATAGAAGAAGTTTTGTAAAAAAAGTAGAAATAAAAAACAAAACTATAATTTATAAAATCCCTACAGAAAAAAATATCTCAAATTGGATTAGACTGTTAACATTATTTAGAAAAAGCGAAGCACAAGTTGTATTAGAATCAATGGTCATATTAAATGAAAAAAATATATATACGAATAAACCAATAGCATATGGTGAAAAACGAAAATTTGGGATGGTAGTAGATTCGTTTATGATTTACGAATATCTAAATGGAACAACTGTAACTGAAGAAAATTCCAAAGAAGTAATTCTTTTATTAAAACAAATACATGCACTGGGCTACCTACATAATGATTCGCAAATTGAAAATTTTTTAAAAAATGGTGATAATATATATGTTATCGATGCAAAACTAAAGAGAAAGAAATTTGGTAAAATATCTGAAAATTCTGAATATATTAAATTTGCCTCTAATGCAGAAAAAGCATATGATTATATAGATACAAAATCTATCTATTTTAAAATTGCTATGTTTTTTTATAAATTATTTAAATTCAAAAGAAAAATTAGAAAACAGATGAAAAATAGAAAAATAAAAAAAGATAATAAAAAGTAAAGAAATATCTTATTAAAGAAAAGTTTAAAATTATAGTTAATGAATAAATATATTAAATATTATGAAATAAAGATAAAATTATAAATATATCTGCAATAAATAAACTAAAGATAGAATAAAGATAATTTATTTGAGGATAGTTAACTCTAAAGTAAGTTATAAATATATATTTAACTATTATAATAGTAGTGCATATATGGTAGGGAAAATGAAAGGAACAGGAGAGTATTATAGCTCCATAAATATAATAAAAAACCATGATAGAAAAAATCTATTAAAATTATATTTTTTTAATCTAAATTTAGGTATAAATATTAAATCCATGGGTAAATTTTATAAAAGATTATTTTCAGATTTAAATTTTTTTACATTTAAGACCTTCAATTTTTAATAACTTTATAATATATTTAAAATTAAAATCAATAATCATAAATAATAAAAATAGGTGAGATTATAATGAAAGATTTTAAAATAAAATTTTTTAATAGTGAAAATATAAATTGGTCTATTGAAGATATTAAAGAAGTTATAACTAGAGATGGAGAAGTTTTAAAAAATGATGAAAGAAGTTTTGTAAAAAAAATGGAAATAAAAAATAAAAAAATAATCTACAAAGTTCCTAATCAAAAAAACAATTCAAAAAGAACTAGATTTTTATCACTTTTTAGAAAAAGCCAAGTAGAAGTTGTGTTAGAATCAATGGAGATATTAAATAAAAATAGAATATATACTAATCAACCAATAGTCTTTGGAGAAAAACGAAAATTTGGGATGGTCATTGATTCGTTTATGATTTATGAATATATAAAAGGAATCGAAATAACCTAAGAAAATACTAAAGAAATATTGGATAGTTTAAAAAAATCCATAATATTGGTTATTTACATTTCGATCCATATAAGTGGAACTTTTTAAAAATGGAAAACGAGATATATGTTATTGATGCAAAATTAAAAAAAGGTAATTGGAAAAATTTATGAAAATACTGAATATATTAGATTTGCAAGAGATGTAGAAAAAGCATATGAGTATATAGATAAAGAATCTATCTGCTATAAAATTGTATCGATTTTTTATAAATTTAATAAATGGAAAAGAACAATGAAAGCCGAGAGAAAAAAAGAAAATAAATAAAAATAAAGAATAAAAAGGTGGTGAAAAATAAGATTTTAATCTTATAAAAAAAATGAAAATACCTTTTGGAACATTAAAAAGACAATACGATATGCACAAGGATGAATATGAAAATGCCGTATTAGAATCTATGAGAAGTGGTTGGTATATATTAGGGGAAAAAGTATCTGCATTTGAAGAGGCATTTGCTTCTTATACAGGAACGAACTATTCTATAGGGGTAGGAAATGGACTAGATGCATTAATAATTTCTATACGTGCATTAGATATAGGTATAGGTGATGAGGTTATTGTACCTGCAAATACATTTATAGCAAGTGTAATGGGAGTTACAATAAATGGAGCAACTCCTATTTTTGTAGATTGTGATAAATATAGTTTAATAGATGTAGATAAAATAGAGGAGAAAATCACAGCTAAAACAAAAGCTATATTACCTGTACATCTTTATGGGCAATCTTGTAATATGGAAAAAATAATGGAAATTGCTAAAAAAAATAATTTATATGTAATAGAAGATTGTGCACAGTCACATGGAGCAACATTTAAAGATGAAAAAACAGGAACTTTTGGGGATATATCTTGCTTTAGTTTTTATCCAGGTAAAAACTTAGGTTGTTTTGGAGATGGAGGAGCTATTAATACTTCCGACGAAAAATTGTATAATAGAATAAAAATGTTAAGAAATTATGGAAGCGAAAAAAAGTATCATAACAAAGAAGTAGGATATAATTCTAGATTAGATGAGATACAAGCTGCCATTCTATTAGTAAAATTAAGATATTTAGAGGAATTAACAATTGAAAGAGAAAATATTGCAAAAAAATATTTAGAAAATATTAATAATGAAAATATAAAATTACCAGAAATCAGTAAAAATTGTAGACATGTTTGGCATCTTTTTGTAATTGAAGTGGAAAATCGTGATAAATTTCAAAATTATATGCAATCTAAAAATATTGACACAATGATCCATTATCCAATACCACCATATTTATCAGAAGCATATAGTTACTTAAATATAAAAAGAGGAATTTATACAAATACAGAAAAATTATCAGAAAGAATAGTAAGTTTACCAATTTATAATGGTATGACTAATGAGGAAATTTTCTATGTTATAGAATCTATAAATAATTATAAATAGTATTTATAAGGAGTAAAAAATGGATAGAGGGCAAATAAGAATTGTATATATAAATCAAATCGAAGATAGAACTGCAAATCTATGTTTTATGGAATATGAATCTATGATCCCGTTTTTAGTCAAAAGGGTATATTATGTACATGACATAAAAACCGATGCAAAACGAGGATTTCATGCACATAAAGAGCTTCATCAGTTTATGTTTTGCCCTTATGGGGAGATAGAATTAGAACTAGATACAGGTCATGAAAAAGTAATTGTAAATTTAGATAAACCAAATAAGGGATTAATACTAAAACCAGGCGTATGGAGAGAATTTAAAAGTAAAAAAGAGGGATCTGTTTTATGTGTCTTAGCTTCTGAAAAATACGAGATTGACGACTATGTAAGAGAGTATAGTGAATTTAAAGATATGGTAAAAAATGGATTTTGGGACAATATATAAAATGGAGTTAATAATATGAAAAAAATAATTTTTTTTAATAGCTGTAAAGTCTGGGGTGGAGGCGAAAAATGGCATTTAGAAATGGCAACTGAAATNGCCAAAAAAGACTATGATGTTGTAATTTTTGGTTACAAAAATTCTGAACTTATACAGAAAGCAAAACAAAATGGTTTGAAAACAAAAGAGATTAAAATATCAAATCTTAGTTTTTTAAATATTTTCAAAATGTTTAGATTAAAAAGAGAGTTAAGAAATGAAAATGCCGATATATTAATTATGAATTTACCGTCAGATGTAAAAACAGCTGGAGTTATGTGTAGAATTAATAAAAAAACTAAAATAATATACAGACGAGGAAGTGCAATTCCGATAAAAAATAGTATATTAAATAGATTTATATTCAATAATGTTATTGATTATATAATTGCCAATTCAGAAGAAACTAAAAAAACAGTATTAAAAAATCAAATTTTTAAAGAAGATAAAATTATTACTATATATAATGGGATAAATATAGATAAATATAATAATAGAAATTATGAATTGCTGTATAAACGGGAAAATAATGAACTTATTATAGGAAATGCAGGAAGATTATCATATCAAAAAAATCAATTTTTTTTGCTTGATTTGGCTGATGAATTAAAGAAAAATTTTATTAATTTTAAAATATTAATTGCAGGAGACGGAGAATTAAAAGAAAAATTATTAAATGAGATAAAAAAAAGAAATTTAGACAATAATATTATATTTTTAGGATTTGTAGAAAATATTAAAAGCTTTATGAAGTCAATTGATATTTTTATATTACCATCTCATTGGGAAGGGTTTGGATATGTTATGGTAGAAGCAATGTTATCTAAAAAACTTGTAATTGCCTTTAATAAAAGTTCAAATTCAGAAATTGTAGAAAATAACAAAACCGGATATCTCGTAAATTACAATAATATTTATGAAACTTATGATAAAATAATAGATTTTATAAAGATAGATGAAAATATAAAAGAAAATATGGGAAATTATGCAAAATTATATTGCGAAGAGAAATTTTCGCTAGAAAAATCAGTAGAAAAATTTGAAAAATTTATTAATAGCATTTAAATTGATATAATAATAAAAAGGGGGGGTGAAAATTTATTAGTAATATAATATTATTAATAAATTCCTTTAATGAGAGTATTGTTAATACAATTAAAACAGATAGGAGATGTGCTAATAACGTCATCAATGTGCGGTAACATTAAAAAAAATTATCCTAATGCAAAAGTAGATATATTGGTATATGAACATTGTGCTGGGGTAATAGAAAATAATCCATATATAGATAATATTATAACATTAACTAAAAAAGAGAGAAAAAATCCTTTTTTATATCTAAAAAAAATATTGTCTATTAAAAAAAATCGATATGATTATACTATTGATTTATTAGCTGATATGGCAAGCGGAATAATAACTTTTTTAGTGAAATCAGAGTATAGAATAGCTAATAGAAGTAAGAAATTTAGAAATAATTTTTTTTATAATATTAGATTAGAAAATCCATATTTAAATACTGTAAAAAGAAGAAATCACTTATTATTAGGGATAAATCAGGATATAAAATTAGAAAATAATGTTAAAATATATTTAGATAATAACGAAATTCAAAATTTAAAAAAACGGATGGAAGAAAATGGAGTTAAATTTAATAAAAAGATAGCAGCAATTGGTATAAATAGTCGCAGACATTACAAAATATGGAAAATGGAATATTTTATCACTTTAATTGATTATTTAATAGATAAATATGATATTCAAGTGATATTATACAGTAATGATGCAGAACGTGATTATGCNTTATTAGCAAAAAGTAAAATAAAAAATCAAAANAATGTTTTTACAGATATTTATACTAAAAATATACGAGAATTAGCTGCNCTACTTAAAAATTGTGATATTTTCATAGGAAATGAAGGTGGGCCTCGTCATATTGCAGAAAGTGTCGGAATACCGACATTTGTAATGGCATCAATTACACATATTGATGACGCGTGGAAATTAGATGAAAAAACTTTTGGAACAAAACATATAATTATAAAACCTATTTTGAGTAAAATTATGAATGAGAAAGAATTTTCTCAATATAGAAAAAAACTACTTAAAAATAGAGATCAAGAACGAAGAATATTTGATGAATTAAAACCGGAAATTGTTATTGAAAAGCTAGAAGAGATGTTATTACAATCTAAAATTATAAAAAGGAATGGGGATTAATTATGAATATAGGTGTAATAGGAACAGGATATGTTGGATTAGTATCAGGTACATGTTTATCTGAAGTGGGACATAATGTAATTTGCATGGATATAGATGATAGAAAAATTGATATGTTATTAAAAGGGATAATGCCAATATATGAAAATGATTTAGAAAAATTAGTATTAAAAAATATAGATGAAGAGAGGTTACAATTTACCACAAGTATAGAAAAAACAGTAAAAGAAAGTGATGTAATATTTATAGCTGTGGGAACACCTCCAAAAGATGATGGAAGTGCTGATTTACAGTATGTACTTGAAGTAGCTAAAAATATTGGTAAAAATATTAATAATTATAAAGTTATAGTAAACAAATCTACAGTACCAGTGGGTACAGGAAAATTAGTATATGATAAAATAAAAAAAGAGATAAAAAAAAGGGGAATAGATATTGAATTTAGCGTAGTATCTAATCCAGAATTTTTAAGAGAAGGGAAAGCTGTTTATGATTTCTTAAATCCAGATAGAATAGTTGTAGGTGTAAACGATAGTAGAGCTAAAGAGGTAATTAAAAAAGTATATAATTATTTTATAAAAAAGAATACACAAATTATGTATACAAATATAGAAACATCAGAGATGATAAAATATGCTTCAAATGCATTTTTAGCAGTAAAAATAAGTTTTATTAATGAGATGGCGCTTTTAGCAGAAAAAGTNGGTGCAAATATAGAAGATATTGCAAAAGGAATGGGACAAGATAGTAGAATTAGTCCTAAATTTTTAAATGCAGGTGCTGGATATGGGGGAAGTTGTTTTCCAAAAGATACGAAGGCAATTGTAGATATTGCAAAACAATATAATGAAGAATTTTATATAATTGATTCAGCAATAAAAGCAAATGAAAAGCAAAAACGTAAAATGGTAGAAAAAATAGTAAATAATATGAATGGCGTTGAGGGAAAAACTATATGTATATTAGGGCTTAGTTTTAAACCGGAAACTGATGATGTAAGAGATGCGCCATCAATAGATATTATTAAAGGATTAGTACAAAATGGTGCTAAAATACATGCTTTTTGTCCAGAAGGGATAAGAGAATCAAAATGGAGATTAGAAGAGATTAAATCAGAAATAACATATTTTGATAATAAGTACGATGCTATAAAGGAATCAAATGCTGTAGTAGTTGTTACTGAATGGGATGAATTTAAGGAACTAGATATAAATCGATTAAAAGAGATAATGACAGAGGACTATTTTTTTGATTTAAGAAATATTTATTCAAATAATGAANTATTTAGAAAAGAATTTAAATACTTTGGGGTAGGTGTTCTTTAAGATTGAAAATAAGTGGATTTAGCATGATAAAAAATTCAAGTAAATTATATTATCCGATACAAGAATCTATACGTTCAATACTTCCAATAGTTGATGAATTTGTTGTTGCTGTTGGTGATTGTGATAAAGATGATAACACAAGAGAATTAATAGAGGGTATTAATTCAGATAAAATTAAAATAATAGATACTGTGTGGGATTTAGAAAAATATCCATATGGTATGGAAAATGCACATCAAACTGATATCGCAAAAGCAGCATGTACAGGGGATTGGTTGTTTTATTTACAAGCAGATGAGGTTGTACATGAAAAATATTTAGAAAAGATTGTAGAAAGTTGTAAAAAATATTTAAATGATAAAGAAGTTGAAGGTTTTTTATTTAAGTATATCCATTTTTGGGGTGATTATAATCACTATCATAAATCACACTCTTGGTATCCAAAAGAGATAAGAATTATAAGAAATGATAAAGAGATACATTCATGGGAATCTGCACAATCTTTTAGAAGAATACCTAATTTTAATGGGATTAACTATAGACAACAGGAAAATACATATAAATTAAAAGTTGTGGAGTTAGATGCATATGTGTTTCATTATGGATGGGTTAGACCACCGGAATATATGCAGTCAAAGAAAAAAGCTCTTGATAAAATTCATAGTAACGAAGTGGAGAAAATATATAAAAATTTACCTGTTGAATTTGATTACGGACCATTAGATAAAATTGAAAAATTTTTTGAGACACATCCAAAAGTTATGACAAATTGGATAAGTAAATTTAATTGGGAAAAAAAATTGCAGTATAGTGGTAAAATAAATCCAAATAGAAAAAAACATAAACATGAGAGATTAAAATATAAGTTCATATCATTTTTAGAACAAAAGCTCTTATTTGGAAATCATATTGGAGGATTTAAAAATTATATTAAACTAAAAAAATAAGGTTGTGACTAAATAATGAAGATATTAATAATACATACAGCATTTATCGGGGATATTATTTTATCAACTCCGTTTATAAAAAAAATAAAGTCCACATATAAAGATGCAAAAATAGATTATTTAACAACTCCACTTGGTGCTGAAATCTTAAAAAATAACCCTTTATTAGATAAAATTATTGTTTACGATAAAAAAAACAAAGATAGGGGCATAATAGGTTTTTTTAGAGTTGTAAATAAATTAAGAAAAGAAAAATATAATACTACATATATACTTCATAGATATTTAAGAAGTACTTTAATTGGATTTTTCTCAAATATAAAAAATAGAGTTGGTTATAATTTAGCTACTGGAAAAATTTTATTAAATAAAAAAGTTATATATAATAAGGATGCTCATGAAGTGGATAGAATATTAGCTTTTGTAGATAATGCTTTATTTACTGAAAAAAAAATAGAGCTTTATCCTGGAATAACAGAAGTAGATAGTATTGATGAGATATTTAATAAGAATCAAATTTTAAAGAGTAATAAAATAGTTGTAATAGCACCAGGAAGTAAATGGAAAACCAAAATGTGGCCAATAGAAAGATATAATGAGTTAATTAAATCAATCACAGAACATCAAAAAGAAACTAAAATTATTGTTATTGGTGGAAAAGATGAGGAAAAACTTGATATTGTAAAACATAAAAATATAATAAATCTAGTAGGTAAAACAAGTTTATTAGAAACAGCAGAGATTATAAAAAGATCAGATGTTATAGTGACTAATGACAGTTCTCCAATACACATAGCATCTGCGTTTGATACTTATATAATTGCAATATTTGGTGCTACAGTGAAAGAATTAGGATTTTATCCTTGGAGTAAAAATAGTATTGTTGTAGAGAATAAAAATATTAATTGTAGACCATGTGGATTACATGGTGGAAATAGATGTAAGTATGGACATTTTAGATGTATGATGGATATATCTGTGGAAAAAGTATATAAAATTGTGGAAAATAGGGTGAAAATATGAAGGTGTTATTTATAAGATTTAGCTCAATTGGTGATATTATCTTGACTACCCCAGTTTTAACCGAATTTAAGAAAAAATTTCCCGATGCAGAAGTTGATTTTTTAACATTTACACATTTTCAAGATGCAATAAGTGGAAATAAGAATATAGATAATCTAATTTGCTTTGAAAAAGATAAATATAAAGGTTTTTTTGGAATTAAAAAATTTGTAAAGGAAAATCTTAAAAATAATAATTATGATATTGTAATTGATTTACACTCTAAAATTAGATCAAAATTAATAAGTTTATTTTTAAATAAAAAAACTTATACCTATAATAAACGGAATTTTTTTAAAACAATTCTAGTAAAGTTAAGATTATCTAAATATACGCCATGTGATACAATTGTAAAACGTTATTTTAACGCATTAGAAAAGTTTGATATTAAATATAGTGGGGAAAATCTGGAATTTAATTATTTTTTTAAAGATAAGAAGAAAGTAGATAAATACAGAGGTTCAATTGTATTAGGAGTCGGAGCATCAAAAGAGACAAAAAAATGGAAAAAAGAATATTT
>JGI24712J26585_10002014_pt1 | contig 16918 bp, 15 predicted proteins | sample BioPla3DNA2_FD_26585 | JGI IMG/M metagenome (IMG submission 26585) | reverse complement strand
CAGATAAGGGAATTGTGCAAAATGGCTGCCCCGGATGGGTTCCGGGCCAGCCACTGTAAGGTCTAACTGCCGATTAATTCTTTTATTACGCTGACCCCTGCCTGCGTCCACTCAGGTTTACCTTTTCCGTCCGTAGTCCAGTCGGCAAGGCAAGCATAGAATTCGATACCGGGGTTGATCCTGTTCATTATCGGTGAGTCGCCAATATAGACTCTTTGCCCGTATTCTTCATCCCCTTCAATGCCGTAATCGCTGAGCATGTTGAAATCCTTGGCATTAACCTTTGAAGTATGGTCATCCATTATAAAGACAACATATTCCGGCTGAGACATTAAGAGCATCAGATGGTAAGGGCTGTTTTCACCTGGTGTGCTCATATCAATTATCTGTATGTCTATATTTATTTCACCGTCGCCGTTTATATCACCTGCTGCAGTCTCGGCTATTTTCTTAAGCTCGTCTGTGGACGAGGGGGCTATACTCCCCGCTACGGCAATAACCATGCTAAAATCGTATTCAGTTTTCGGTCTGAACATGTCTATCATATTGAATATAACAACAACCAATATGAGCAAGACAATAATGGAAAGCTTTCCGTAATGATATTTAAAAACATTTTCAAACCAATACAAAAATCCTTTTTTGGGTTTTCTATCCATTACGGAATCACCCCTGTTCTCAGTTTTCTATCGGCTTCATTGTGGGGAACAATATGACTTCCCTTATGGAGGCACAATCGGTGAGAAGCATGACAAGCCTGTCTATACCCAGGCCGCAGCCGCCTGTGGGCGGCATGGCGTATTCCAGCGCATTTATGAAATCTTCGTCCATCATCCCCGCTTCCTCGTCTCCGGCTGCCCGCAAAGCCATTTGATGCAGAAAACGCTCCTTTTGGTCGATAGGATCGTTGAGTTCCGAAAAAGCGTTTCCAATTTCTCTGCCCGCTATAAACAGCTCAAATCTCTCAGTAAGGCGGGGATCCTCCGGCGAGCGTTTAGCCAGGGGAGACACCTCCACGGGATGCATTGTTATGAACACCGGCTGGATAAGCTTATCCTCAACTTTCTCATCAAAGCATTTGAAGAGCACATTTCCCCATGTGTCGCCTGTGCTTATTTCAACTCCAATGCTTTTTGCCGCTTTTTTTGCCTCCTCATCGGAGGTAATGCTGTTGAAATCAAGGCCTGTGTATTTTTTAACAGCGTCTATCATGGTGAGGCGCTCGTATGGAGTGGAAATATCTATTTTATGACCCTGATAGTTTATGATTGAAGCATCCCCGAGAACAGTTTTTGCCGCTCTTGAAATGATCCCCTCGGTTCTGTCCATCATATCGTTATAGTCCGCGTAAGCTTCGTAAAACTCAATGGAAGTAAACTCCGGATTGTGCTTTGTATCCATACCCTCGTTACGGAATATCCTGCCTATCTCATAGACCCTCTCTATCCCGCCCACGACAAGTCTTTTCAGGTGCAGCTCTGTTGCTATTCTCATATACATATCAATGTTCAGGGCATTGTGATGGGTAATAAAGGGCCTTGCCGTGGCGCCGCCTGATATGGTATTTAAAACCGGAGTTTCAACCTCCAGATAATCAAGCTCGTCCAGATAGCTCCTGATCGCCTTTATAATCGCGGTCCTTGTTTCAAATATCTGTCTTACCTCAGGATTGACTATTAGATCCAGATATCTCTGCCTGAACCTAAGCTCATTGTCGCGCAGACCGTGAAACTTCTCAGGGAGAGGTCTCAGGGACTTGCTCAGCAATGTCACTTCCTTGCAGTGAACGGATATTTCCCCGCGCCTGGTTCGAAAGACAAGGCCAGTAATTCCGATTATGTCGCCAATGTCATACTTTTTAAACTCGCCGAAGTCTTCCGCGCCCAAATCATCCACCTTTATATAAAGCTGTATCCTGTCGGTAGGATCAAGGATATCACAGAAGAAAGCCCTGCCCATGTCTCTTTTGCTCATAATCCTTCCGGCCATGGATACGGTCTTATTTTCCATTTCATCAAAATTCTTCTTTATATGTCCCGCATATGCGGTACGGGTAAATTTGGTATTCAGGAAAGGATCCCGGCCTTCTGCCTTCAGCCTGTTCAGCTTGTCCCTTCTAATCTGCAATATCTCAGATAATTCTTCCGTATGTTCCTCTGCTATGTTGTTTGTTTCTTCCGGCATATACTATCCTCCTGCCTGTTTATGAGATGCTTAAAATTTTGAAGCGTTGTAATCCAGCCATGGCCTCAAACGTTATCTCGTCTCCCACCACATGTCCCATCAGAGCTTTCCCGAAGCTTGAATCGTCCGAGATCATGCCATTTAAGGGATTTGCCTCCTGGGAGCCGACAACCTTATATACTTCCTCAATATTTGCGTCTAAATCCAGTACTTTCACCGTTGAGCCGAGAGTCACTTTACCCGTTGCCGGGGCTTCCTTGATAATCTCTGCATTGTTTATCAGATTTTTTATTTCCGCGATTCTTGAATATAGCTTGCCCTGCTCGGTTTTCGCCTCATCGTATTCACTGTTTTCTGAAATATCACCAAAAGTCCGGGCTTCTCTTATCATCTCCGCTACTTCCTTTTCGCGGACTGTCTGCAGATAAATGAGTTCTTCCTTTAACTCTTTGAGTCTTTTTTCACTCATTTTATACTTAACCAAGTGTGACACCTCTCTTAACTCTTTCTGCGCATTTACCTGCGCGTCTTTATTGGATTAAAGGCATAACCAGCCAATGTATTACATAACATTGCCAGTTTATTCAGGCAATGCTATCCAATACACAGCTGTTTTTATATATGTTTTCCACACTTTTGCAAAGGTGCCTAACATTTTTAGTAATTATAGATACTTTTATAATTCCTGTCAAGGTGAAAAGTGTGTTATGTCGTTTCCTTTGCAAAATAAGCATAACTAAACATGGGGGTGTGATTATATATATTCACTCAGCGCATGGCCGCTTAAAACCATACGCTGAGCTATAATTCAAGGATGCGACCAAAAGGGCAATTGCAGTATTCTTTTCTTATTCCGTTTTTTCACGCAGCACCTTTATCGCCCTCTGAAGCTGATCGTCATCGATAATGTCCAGTTTTCCGTAGTACAGCAATGTACCCCTTTCTTCGTCCATTTCCACCTCAATATCCGGGATAATACCTTTTCCGGCAAGGCTTTTTCCTTTTGGTGTAAAGTATTCACTGATGGATATATGGACCGCGCTCTCGTCACTGAGCTTAATTGTTTTTTGAGCATAACCCTTACCGGTTGTTTTTTCGCCTATAACAGTCGCCCAGTCAAATTCCTGCAACGCGGCTGCAAAATACTCCGCGGCACTGTAGGAATTGGAATTTATCAGAACAGTCATGGGCATATTCAGATTTCGGCTGTCAGACCTCTCCACCCAGGGTTCCTCTCCCTTTGTCTTGGATATAAAAATTGTGCCCTCAGGAAGAAGGTAGTCCAGCATTGTAAGTAGCTCTCTCAGCTGGCCGCCTGGATTATTTCTCACGTCGAAAACAAAGCCCTTTGCCCCCAGTTCAATCAGGCTCTCAATGGCAGATATGAACTGTAAGGAGGCTCTGGCATCAAAGTTTTCGATGGTAATGAGCCCTATATCATCCTCTATCAGCCTGTAGCTGATCGGGTCTACCTGAACAACTGACGGAACGAGGGCTACGGTCTCTCGCACGCCGTATTTGTCAACAATCTCCAGCTCCAGTCCTCCCTGCATTATTTTTTCTTTCATAAGCTGGGAGGCTTCGCTAAACTCCATATTGGCAATGTCCACACCGTCAACGCCGACTATTATGCTCTCAGGCATGATACCAGCTTTATACGCCGGTGAATTTTTGTATACGGAGCTTATCACAATCCCTTCCTTGCCGGCTTCCTTTTTGATTACAATTCCTATCCCGGTATACTGGTTTTTCAGGTTTTGGTAATAGGAATCATATTCTTCGGCAGTCAGATAAAAGGACCACTGGTCATTAAGGCTTGCCACCATCCCGGCAATAGCACCGTCAATAATATCTTCCCTGTTGTAATCCCCTATATAATGAGATTGAATTAAATTTATCGCCTCGGTGAGCTTATCAATTTCCTCATCATTTTTTACATACGTGGGAATCCAGCTGTCACTGAAAAACATATATGAAATCGTAAAAGTTCCCAGTATTGCCACCACAAGCAAAAATATCACAACAGATAAGTCAAGCTTTTTTTTCACTATAAAATCCAATCCTATTTTTTATTGGCGTGCAAATATAATGCTCCTACGAGCGCTGTGTTATTCTTCGAATACTAACCGGGTTTTACCTCTGTAATACAGTTAGCACAGGTCTTAAGCGTTGGGACTGACAGTATAGTTAGAGAAAAACTGCAGCGGGTCGATTCTCACGCCGTTTTCTATTATTTCAAAATGAATGTGTGGTCCAGTGGAATAGCCTGTGGAGCCTACAAGCCCTATGGTATCCCCCTGGGAGACCTTATCATCTACCTTGCAGTGTCTTTCACTCATATGGGCATACAGGGTATATCTTCCGTTTCCGTGGGCTATCATTACGTAGTTTCCGTAGGAGTAGCTGTATTCCGAGGTCACCACAGTGCCGCTGTCGGAAGCGTATATGGCCGTCCCGTAGGAGGCTCCTATATCGATACCGTTATGATTTTTATATGTGCCAAATATGGGATGTATTCTTCCTCCAAACAGGGATGTTACATATGTACTGTCGGCTGAGGGCCATATGTATGTACCGGTTGAGACAATGCCTTTTGCCTTCTGCCGCTCATACTCCTCTATTTTCCTGTCAATCTCCGCCTGCTTTTCAGCTTCCAATCTTTCGTTTTCCTCATATGCAAGCTGATACTCAGTTTTGTTTGCCTCCAGCTGTCTGAACATCTCATTTGCGGCTTCAAGCTGTGCCTCCATCTCTGCTTGTAGCCGAACCTGCGACTGTCTGTAGCTCTCTGTTTCTGCCAAGGTGGTTTCCAGCTCAAGCCTGATACGCTCCGTAGCAGCCTGGGCATCCTCCAGGTTTTTAACTACATTCTCATCATATTCCATTATTTCGCTTATAAAGTCAAGCCTGCCAAGGAGGTCACCGAAGTCCCTGGCATCGAACAGGATGGAGAAATATGATATGGTGCCATTTTCCTCCATGGCTCTCACCCTGGCCTTGAAGATCTCATACTGTTTGGCCTCTTCCTCCTGGGCAAGCCTGTATTCCTCTTCCTTTTCGATTATCTGAGCCTCCAACAGGGCTATCTGCATGTCCAGGTTTTTAATCTCCTCTTTGGTGGTGTCTATCTGTTGGTCAATGAGTTCTTTTTTTGCGTTTATTGCCTTCTGCTCGTTTTCTATTGACGACATCTGATTTTTCAGGTCGGCTTTCTTTTGAGCCAGCTGCGCCGCCTCTTCCTTCAGCCTGTCTATTTCTGCCTGGGTTACTGCCCCGGCAGGAGACAGTATTGTAATCAGTATAGGCAATATCATCAGTATGGCCAGCAGTGCCGCCAAAATGCCCATAAATGTTTTTTTACGTCTGTTCATATCTTTCGAGTGTGTCTCCTTTCGGGAATATCTCATAGCCTAGGATATCTGTCGGCTTACAGTTTCAGATAATTCTTGATGGCGAACACACTGCCGCCAACACCCACAAGGAGTCCGACGCTTAAAAATGAAGCAAGCATCGGAATGACAATCTTCCCGCTTTCAATCAGGGTGATAAAAGACAGCGTAGTTGAGGCATCCATTCTGATGGACGCCAGGTAATACAGCAGCCACTGCCCCAGAAACGCAAGCAGGGCTCCCATCAGACCCATAATAACCCCTTCAAATACAAAGGGCCACCGTATAAAGCTGCTTGTCGCTCCCACCATTCTCATTATGGCTATCTCCTCACGCCGGTGGAATGTGGTCAGCTTAATTGTGTTTGACATAATAAAAACTGAAACGACAAAAAGCAGTATGACCAGCACCGCCGAAACAGCGCTGACCACATTTCGGAGGGCCACAAATCCCCTAGAGATCTCAAGATGAACTCTGACCTTGGCAACACCCTCTATGTCTATAAGGCTGTCCCTGGTCTGCTCCATAAGCTCAATTTCCTCAAGGGAAACCAAATACCTGTGTCTGAATACATCGGATGTAAGATCTTTGAACAGCTTATTGTCATCATATTGCTTCAGGAAGCTGTCCATAGCTTCATCTCTTGATATAAAGTATACATTTGCCACATTCGCCGTTGATCTCACCTTTGATTCCAGTGCCTTTGCCTCTTCCAGGCTCAGCTCATCATCTATAAAAACAGCTATCTGGTTTTGCTTTTCAAGGGTTCTGATAATATGGTGCATATTTAATGCCAGCAGTGAAAAACTACCCATTATTATAAGACAGGACATAATTATAATAATTGATGCAAAAGACATGAAACCATGGGAAAAGATACTTGCCATGCCTTCCTTGAAAAAATACCCTAATCTGGATCTAATCATAATCGTAATACCCGCCTGTTCCGTCACTGATAAGCCTTCCGCCTTTGATTGCTATAACACGCTTGGAAAATTGGTTGACCAGTTCTTTTTCATGGGTCACCACGAGGACCGTGGTACCAAGCTCGTTTATCTTCTCCAGCAGAGTCATAATCTCAAGGCTGCGGGCAGGGTCTATATTTCCGGTAGGCTCGTCCGCGATTATACACCTGGGATTATTAACAAGGGCTCTGGCTATGGCAACTCTCTGTTGCTCACCCCCTGACAACTCATGGGGCTTTCTGCGTGTTTTCGTGTCAAGACCCACAAGCTCAAGGACGTATGACACTCTTTTTCTGATTTCTTTATTAGTTGCCCCTACCACTCTCATGGCAAAGGCAACATTTTCATATACGTTTTTCTTTTCTATCAGGCGAAAATCCTGAAATATTACTCCCAGTGTCCTTCGCAGTTTGGGAAGATCGGAGGGCTTTATTTTGTTCATATCAAAGCCATTGATAATAACTGTTCCTTCCGTACTGAAAATTTCACCTGTTATAAGTTTTAATATTGTTGATTTGCCGCTTCCGGACGGACCAACTAAAAACGCAAACTCGCCGTCATCAATGTGCATATTTATGCCTCTGATGGCTTTTGTGCCGTTTTCATACGACTTGTAAACGTTGGTCATGCTTATCATATGCACAAAATCCTCCATTGGAAATGCTGTAGTACATTTGTCATTTGTTACTCTGAGATTGCAGGTATTTTTTCACCATTAGGGCAACCTTAAATACTATGGCATGGTCAAATTCTCTCAGATCAAGACCTGTCAGCTTTTTTATTTTTTCAAGCCTGTACACCAGTGTGTTTCGGTGTACAAACAGCTTTCTGGAAGTTTCCGATACATTTAGATTGTTTTCAAAAAATTTGTTTATTGTATATAGAGTTTCCTGGTCCAAAGCGTCAATAGGGCTCTTTTTGAATACTTCCGACAGGAACATTTCGCAAAGGGTCGTAGGCAGTTGGTATATGATGCGTCCAATGCCAAGATTATCGTAATGAATAATCATCTTCTCATTGTCAAACACCTTGCCCACTTCTATTGCAACCTGAGCTTCCTTGTATCGCTCGGCCAGCTCTCTCAGATGCTTTGCTATGGAACCTACACCAATAACTGTCTTCACAAAGAGCTCGGAATTGAGGGTGTCCTCAATTTGCTTTGCATATTTTGTCAGCTCGCTTCTTTCCGCGTTTGGCATCAGTTCTTTTATCAGGACTATATCAGTCTCATTTACGCTGAAAACAAAGTCCTTTTGCTTGTCAGGAAAAAGGCCTTGTACAATTTCAATGGCGGCCGGATCAATCTTCTCAAGCTGCCGTATAAGAAAAACCCCTCTCGGCACCTGAACATTAATATTGAGCTCCTTTGCCCTTACATACAAATCCCCCAAGAGTGTGTTGTCGGATATGATGTTTTTAATAAACAGCGCCTTGTCATACCTCTCCTCATAATGTATCTTCGCCTCGCTGAACGCAATCGTTGCTAAAACACATATGATTCTTGACTGTTCATCCTCGCCCTCTACAAAAACCGCGTAGTCAAAATATGAATTCCATCCTCCGATTATTTTGAAGGTCCTGCCCTCACAGATAGTTATCGGTTCAGTGCTCTCTGCCAGTATCGCAGCCGCCCTTGTCAGACGCGAACCTACCATCGAAAGCTCATTGCATGCCACAACAACACCGTCTGAATCTATGACTCCAATAACTTTATCCGTGGCTTCCTTCATCTGAACAATAACGCTTTGAAATATCCTCCCCGACATGGTTTTACCTCCTATGTTTTTTGTTTGATTGGCAAGTTTGGTCGGTGCTAAGCTGCTGCGGCAATCTGCTGCCGCGATATTTTCACGTAAAAGCAAGTTTTATGAAGTATTTATGGTAAGCCAAATTCTATCCTTTTAGTTTTGTTGACATAAGACAATCTACATTCTACTATAATACTGTTTTTTGCATATTTTTTCAATAGAATATTTATAATATTTTGTAAACTTCAGATATTATATTGTTATTTTAATTGTAATTTTACATAAATTTGCCATAAAAATACATAATATCAGGCCGCCCATCGGCGGCCTGATATTATGTATTGCCAATTTAGTTTGTTATCGTTTTTTCAGTATCATAATCGAATATATGTATCTTCTTGGTGTCAAATGCAACCTTTATCTTGTCACCCATTTTGCAGGTCACAGTTCCTGTGGGTACAACGGCCGTAAACTGGATATCTCCGTCGGACAAATACAGGTTTGTTTCTGCTCCGAGGAGCTCCGTCATATCCACTTCCACATCTACCACTTGTTCAGGATACTGGGCTATATATGCTTCTTCGGCGTGTATATCATTGGGGCGGATACCAAAGGTTACTTTTTTACCGGCATATGCCAGAACCTCAGGCTTTCTTCCCTTGGACTCCGGCAGAGCTATTTTGCTTCCTTGGCCGAATGTCAGATATGTGGTGCCGTTTTCGTCAATCAATTCTCCTTCGCAGGTATTCATCTGTGGCGTTCCTATAAAGGTGGCAACAAAGAGGTTTNCAGGATTCTCGTACAGATATTGGGGGGGCGCTATCTGCTGAATGAACCCGTCTTTCATAACGACGATACGGCTACCCATAGTCATAGCCTCTGTCTGGTCATGGGTTACATAGATAAAGGTTGTGGCAAGCCTCATGTGCAGCTTTGAAAGCTCACTTCTCATGGCCGTACGGAGCTTTGCGTCCAGGTTTGAGAGAGGTTCATCAAGGAGAAAAACCTTGGGATTTCGAACAATTGCACGTCCGAGAGCAACACGCTGTCTTTGACCGCCTGAAAGAGCGGCAGGCTTCCGGTCAAGCAGATGCTCTATCTCGAGAATCTGAGCGGCTTCGGAAACACGGCGCTTTATTTCATCCTTAGGCATTTTTCTGATTCGAAGACCGAATGACATGTTCTCAAAAACAGTCATATGAGGATAAAGGGCGTAGTTCTGGAACACCATTGCTATATCTCTATCTTTAGGCGGAACATCATTCATAAGCTTTCCATCGATATAAAGCTCGCCCTGAGTTATTTCCTCCAGACCGGCAATCATTCTCAGGGTTGTTGATTTACCGCATCCGGATGGGCCTACAAGAATAATAAATTCCTTGTCTTCAATATCGAGGGTGAAATCCGATACCGCTATAACTCCGCCGGCATACTTCTTGTAAAGGCCTTTCATTGTTACACTTGACATTTTTGTACCTCCAATTGATTTTCGAAAACTGTCTGTTTCCACATGTTTTAAAAAATAATATCACACAATATCCTGTCTGTATATTCTCTTAACAGACAAAGGTTTATAAAAGACTTTGTTTAATATGACTGATTGTACGGATATTATTTACATATTGCTCATATGTTTTCATTTATCTGTTTGTATGTATTGCCCATATCTGGACGAGTCGCCCGATTTAAGGTCATCTTTGGGAAATCCTCTGAAAAACAACACCAGTTCCCGTGCTGACCATCTTTCCGCTTGGTTTCCCTTTGTTTTCCATAAACGGGGCTGCAGACCAGCATACAGGTTTTATTATGGCCGAATAAAGCATTAATCGGAGTTTGTACGAATACTATTATTTGAGACTGTAAAACCGTAGTAGTTTAAAAAAACGGAGGTGGATAATTTGTTTGTTTTTACCGCCAAATTCGACAAGAGAAAAGCTATCATTATAATTCTGGCCCTGGCCGTTTTGCTGTGCGCTATTATTCTGATAGCCGGAAGTCTCAGCCGGAATTCATCAAAAAGTGTAAAGAGCTCATTGGGCAATCTGAGAACAAATGAGGACAGGGTCGACTTTTTAAAAGAGCTGGGCTGGGAAGTGAATGAAACTCCGGTAGAAACACAGGAAATCGTTATCCCTCGTGAGTTCAAGGGTGTGTATGAGGATTACGCCAAGCTGCAAAGGGAACAGGGTTTCACCCTTGACAAATACGGCGGTATGAAGGCTGTAAGGTATACATACAAGATACTCAATTATCCGGGAGACCCAGGAAATGTGGTGGCCGATATGATTATTTACGGCTCCACCTTAATTGCAGGCGATATCCAATCAACCGCGCTGGACGGTTTTATGATCGGCCTTGTAAGAAATCCGGGATAATATGTCTTGAGGGGCTGCCGGGGATTACAATTCTTGTGGCAGCCCCATTATATTATAGCGATTGCTCTTCAAATTCCTCGGCAGCCGCTTGCTTTTCCTCCGCAGCCGCATCAGTATCATAGACTACCTGAGCCTCGGCGCTTTCTTCTACAGCGTCATCAATTTCTGGGGCATCCTGAGGTTCTTCATATAAAGCCTTGATACTTAGAGAGACCTTCTGGTTTTCATAGTCAATGTCGGTTATCCTGACCGTTACCTCCTGTCCCTCGGAAAGAACCTCACCCGGATTTTCCAGCCGGCGCTCAGATGTTATCTGAGAAACATGGATAAGTCCGTCAACTCCAGGCAGGATCTCTGCAAAAGCTCCATACTGCATAATCTTGACTATTTTGACTGTAGCTACGCTGCCTGTTTCATATTTTGATGTGAAGATCTGCCAGGGGTTGTCCTCCGGTAGCCTGTGTCCAAGAGAAATCCTCTTATTTTCCTTATCAAAGGATATAACATAGACCTCAATCGTATCTCCCACCTGGAGAATCTCTGCAGGATTCTTTATGCGCCTCCAGCTCAGTTCCGATACATGGGCCATGCCGTCCACTCCGCCAATATCGATAAAGGCTCCGTATGAGGTGAGAGATTTGACTGTACCCACATATCTCTTGCCCACCTCAATTTCGTTCCAGGTTTTCTCGGCGGCCAGTCGGCGCATTTCATTTTTAACGTCCCGTATTGAGCCCACTACCCGGCGCTTGGAGCGGTTTACCTCCGTCACACGAAACTGTTGTTTGGTATTCAAAAGGACAGATAAATCGGCTCCCCTTGGAAGGCCGCTCTGGGAAGCGGGGATAAATACTCTTATTCCCTTTACAATAGCCACAAGTCCACCCTTGTTTTGTTCCTTAATGGTTCCCTCAAGAATTGTTCTCTCCGCACGGGCTGTTTCAATTACTTCCCAATTCTTAACGGCATCAAGGCGCTTCTTTGAGAGCATGATTGTACCTTCCACATCATTGACTCTCATAACGTAGGCTTCAACTTCACTTCCTACCTGTACTATATCTTCAGGCTTAAGGTCGGGATCATCTGTCAATTCGGAAATGGGTATGTACCCAGAATGCTTGGTACCCAAATCCACCGATACTTCGGTTTGGTTTATTGACTGGACGATACCGGTTACCCTTTCCCCGGTATTCAAAGTCTTAAAATTCTTATCGAGCATCTCGTCAAAAGACTCGGATGTGTTATCTCCGGCCTCGACCGTTCCCTCTTGATTAACTTCGATCTCTTTGACTTCGTCTGTCATTTTCCTGTGAACCTCCTTAATAATCCACGCCGGAGTTGACGCACCCGCGGTGACGCCCAATATTTTTACACCAGCCAGTTCAGATAGATCTAATTCGCTGGCAGATTCAGTAAAAATGACTCGTGAACATCTTTTCCCACAAATCTCAGCAAGCTTAGCTGCGTTTGCGCTATGCCTGTCACCTATTACGACCATGGCATCGCACATTTTCGCAATCTCTTCCGCTTCTTCCTGGCGTCTGGACGTAGCATCGCATATTGTATCAAATATTTCGCAGTTTGTATACTCTTTTTTTAGAATTTCATCGCAAATTTTGGCCTGGTTTTTTATGCCTGTTGTCTGATGCACAACGCTTATAGGTGTACTCCTGTCAGGTATTTCCTGATCCATACGCTCCGTTAGATCCTCTTTGTCTTTAAATACCACTGCTGTCTTTGCCCAGCCGCAAATGGCCTGAACCTCAGGATGACCCAAGGTTCCTATTACTACCGGAACTCTCCCCTTCTCCGAGGCCTCCCGGACGATTCTATGGATTTTTGATACATTTGGACATGTGGCATCCACAACGGTGTTGCCCCGGGCTTTAAGCGCCTCATACTCGGCCTCTCCTGCTCCGTGGGACCTTATTATAACCGTGGCCCCAGGGGGGATTTCCTCTATGCTCCGGGCTTCCCGCACACCTTTTTCCGACAGGGCATCCGTTACATGCCTGTTATGAATGAGGGCCCCCAGGGTATAGCACGGGCCGCTCTCATGCGCTGTCTTCTCGGCAATATTCACCGCTCTTTTTACTCCATAGCAAAATCCTGCCGTTTTAGCGAGAATAATTTCCATATGCGCTCCTTAAATATTTCTATTTTTCATTTCGCAAGTTGTTTATCCTTGACATAAGATCACTTGCATAGCTCTCGTAGGCTTCGGTTCCTCCTTTTATTCTTTCCAGCCTGTAGGGCTGCCCGATTATAATTGTCGTTTTTCTGAAAAGCCTCTTTTTTCGGGAAATATTTACGGGTATCAGGGGAACGCCTGTTTTCGCCGCTATCATAATCGCACCGGTTTTTGCCGCAGCAGAATCGTCCCTCACCCTTGTTCCTTCCGGGAATATAGCAACCTTATAGCCTTCCTTCAGAGCTCTCATTATCTCCTTTATAGCTGAGATATCGGCTTTCCCTCTCCCAATGCCTATTGTCCCGGCTTTTTTTATGAGCCACCCAAATACGGGAATTTCCAAAAGCTCTTTTTTGGCCACATAACGCAAATAGTGCTTTATGCCGAAAGCAAAGGAGAGCAAAGGAATATCAAGATAAGAGGAATGATTGGCGCAAACAAGCGCTGGTCCCTCCGGAACGTTCTCCCTGTTTATTGGTTTTATTGCAAACAGTAGCCAGATAATGGGGTAGAGAATGGCATAATATAGCTTATATATCGTCTTCATTTCCCAGCCTCCCTCTTATCAGCTCCGCAACCTTTATAAAGCTCTGCTCCAGATTTAAATCCGTAGTATCTATTATAACGGAATCCTCAGCAGGCCGCAGGGGCGCGAGTACTCTTTCCGAGTCATTTTTATCCCGCCTTAGCATATCCGAGTAAACCTGGTCATATGTGCTGTCAATCCCTTTTTCGCGCAGCTCTTTATATCTTCTTTCCGCCCGCACCTGAGGAGCGGCTGTCAGAAATATCTTAATAGGGGCATCCGGGAGCACAACGGTTCCTATATCTCTCCCGTCCATTACCACATCATATTTTTCAGCCATGCTTCGCTGCATATCCAGCAAAAATACTCTTACTGCCGGAAGAGCCGATACATCGGAGGCATATTTTGATACCTCCGGCAGCCTGATGGCATCCGACACGTCTTCTCCNCACAGAATCATACGCTGAGCGCCTTCTTCATTATATGTTATCTTAATGTCTGCCTGGGGCAAAAGGGCGCTGACTTCCTCCTGGTCACCGGGAGAAACACCAGCCCGTAAAACATACAGTCCCAGAGCCCTGTATATGGCTCCCGTATCCACATATTTAAATCCAAATTCCTTTGCCACCATTTTTGCCAGTGTGCTCTTTCCGGCCCCGCTGGGACCATCAATGGCTACGCTTATTCTTTTATTCAATAAAATCACCCTCAGCTAGTTTTCTGGCCGCGTGTTTTCCCGCCGCATGTCCGGTTGACCAGGCAATTTGAAGATTAAAACCTCCCGTGTAAGCATCGCAATCAATAACCTCTCCGGCAAAAAACAGTCCGGATACCAGTTTGGATTCCATTGTTGAAGGGTTTATCTCTTTAACGCAAATACCACCGGAGGTAACAACCGCCTCTTCAACGGGCCTTGGCCCGGTTATATCTATTCTGAATTCCTTAAACAGCTTAACCAGCGCAGCTCTCTGCTGTCTTGTTATGGAGTTTACCTTCGTCTCGGGAGATATACCGGAACGGTCCACCAGCACTGGTATCATCAGTCTCCCGGCCAGCTTATCCAGAGCATTTGCAAAATTCCTGTTTGAAAACTCTTTAAAATCTCGCAGTATCCGCGCATCAAGCTTCTTTTCATCCAGTGCCGGCTTCAGGTCCAGAAGAACATGGTACTTTTCAGTCCCTTCCCTTTTTAAATGGGCGCTGGCAGACAGCACTATGGGACCGGATATTCCAAAATGCGTAAACTGCATTTCTCCAAAATCTTCATACAGCTTCCCACTCTTTTCCCCAAAAAGGGAGAGGGCTACATTTTTCAAAGAAAATCCCTGCATTTGAGCACAGATTGAATCTGCAGATTCCAAGGGGACCAGAGACGGTCTCGGCGGTATCACTGTATGTCCCACTATTTTGGCCATTCTGTAACCGTCGCCGGTGGAGCCGGTTTTAGGATATGAAACGCCGCCCGTACATATTATGGCGGCAGCGCACATGATATCGCCCCGGTCGGTCCTTACCCCGGCTATTTCCCCGTTTTTCACAATCAGTTCGCAGGCCCTTGCCTTTTTTATCTTCACACCCTGTGCACATAGCTTCTTTAGCAGAGCGTCCACCACATCCATCCCTTTGTCGGATTGAGGAAACACCCTGTTTCCTCTCTCTGTTTTCAGGCTCACTCCGATGCTCTCAAAGAAGCTCATGGTGTTAACCACATCAAAGGCTTTCAGTGAGCTGTATAGAAACTTGCCGTTTCTCGGTATGTTGGAAATCATCTGCTGGATATCGCAGTTATTTGTCAGATTACATCGTCCTTTTCCCGTTATGAGAAGTTTCCTACCAACCCTGTCGTTCCTCTCCAGGAGTGTAACCTGCGCACCTGACATTGACGCGGTTATTGCCGCCATTAATCCGGCGGCGCCTCCGCCTATTACAACCAGCTCAGTCCTCGGCTTTTTCGTATACTTCATACTCGTCCCATATCCGTTCCAGTTCCTCGAATGTATAGTTCAGCTTTTCATTTGTTTCATTTCCCACCGCCACAATCAGTGCGTTAATAAGGCTAAGCGGGGCTACAAGTGAGTCCACAAAGGAAACCATATCGCTCTTCGCCAGCAGGCTTATATCGGCAATCTTTGCCACCGGTGAGGTTTTGGTATCTGTAATACCTATAACTGACGCACCAATATCTTTGCACAGGCGTAGAGTTTTTATTGTTCGTTTTGAATACCTGGGAAATGAAATCCCGATGATTACATCCTCCGCAGATACTCGCATAACCTGCTCAAAAACCTCGCTTATAGGGCTCTCATGTAGCATCTTCACATTGGCAAAAAGTAAATTAAAATAAAACCCCAAAAAAATTGAAAGAGCCGCCGAGGTTCTCGCCCCGACTATATAGATGTTTCTGGCCTTAAGTATTTTCTGAACCGCATTATCAAACTGTTCTTTATCGACAGATTCAATCGTCATCTGAATCTTTTCCATATCGGCATGTAAAACAGAGGCAAGAGTATCTTTTGAATCCATAACGTTTCTTGCAACCTCAATTCGCTGAACAGAGGTCAACCTGTTTCTTATCATCTCCTGAAGGGCTTTGCGCATTTCCGGATATCCCGCGTATCCTATCTCCGTAGCGAAGCGAACAACGGTGGATTCGCTCACCCCCGCATTCTTTCCCAGTTTTGAAGCGGTCATAAATGCCGCCTTGTCAAAGTTTTCTCTGATATACCTGGCAATCCTTTTCTGCCCTTTTGAAAATCCACCATAGCTTTGCTCAATAAGGGAAAGTATATCCTTATCCATTTTATTGTCCTTTCACATTTGATAGCACTTTTAGCGTTTATTATTGCTCATGCGAAATATCTGCACTGAAACAGCAGATAAACGGACGCTGTTTTCCCGGATTAAATATACATAATATACATAATTAAAGCCGCATTTTCAAGTATCTGCAGCCTGAATATTATCGCTCTTCAGTTTATATTCCTTCATATTCAGTTGAATTTTTTACTAAAGCCTGCAGATATTCGATTTCTTTTTCATTGAGATATCTCCAGGTTCCGGGCTTGAGATCTCCCAGTCTCAGTCTGCCCTGAGAGACCCTCCTGAGCCTTAACACCTCCAGTCCTGCCATACGACACATTCTTCTTATCTGCCGGTTTTTACCCTCAAAAATCACTATTGAAAGCAGCGCTTTTTTGCCTTCTTTTCTGACAACGCGAACTTTGGCTGGCCTGAGCTTTGTTCCGTCCAACTCCATAGGGCCCCTCAGTTTTTTTACCGCGTTTTCAATCCCCTCTCCTCTAACTTCCACCATATATCCCTTCGGAACATTATATCTGGGATGCATAATACGGTTTGACAGCTCACCGTCATTAGTCATCAGCAGCAGTCCTTCAGAATCCATATCAAGTCGTCCCACCGGGTACACCCTGTATTCGCAGCCGGCGACCAGCTCTCTGACGGTTTTTCTGCCCTTCTCATCCTTCATCGTAGTAACATATCCCCGGGGCTTGTTAAGCATTATGTAAACCCGCCGGTCAC
>JGI24712J26585_10002011_pt1 | contig 16934 bp, 17 predicted proteins | sample BioPla3DNA2_FD_26585 | JGI IMG/M metagenome (IMG submission 26585) | reverse complement strand
TACCATAAAACGCAGTAAAGTCATGATTTTTAAAGATTTTTTATAATATTATTTAGATTCTTTTGGGGTTGTCATGCGGATGACTTTTTCAGCAGCTTTTCAAAAGAGTTATGGTGCAAGATATATACTGGCAGATCAGGTTGGATTAGGAAAGACAATACAACTTGCTCTATCGGCACAGTTAATGGCTTTGGGCGGAAGTAAACCTATTTTGATAATTGTGCCAAAGACCTTAATTTAGCAGTGGCAGGATGAAAACGAGATAAAATATCCTCCAACAGATGATATAAGGAAGTGCCCTAGAAAAGTAGGCATTATTTCGCAAGGTCTTATTGTAAATGGACGTGAAGATTACATAGAACAGCTTTTATCAATAAAGTATGAATGTGTAATTGTTGATGAAGCCCATAGGTCAAGACGTAAAAATCTTGGTGAGGGAAAAGAAAATGACAAGCCCCAGCCCAATAATTTGATGGCTTTTTTGCTGGAAATTTCAAAAAATACACACAGTATGCTCCTTGCAACAGCAACGCCAGTTCAGATGTATCCTATAGAGGCATGGGATTTACTATATATTTTATCTCAGAAAAATGACAGTGTACTTGGTAGTGAAGTGTCAAAATGGCGTACAAATCCCGAAAAAGCATTAAATTTAATTATGGACAAAGAACGCATTAATTCTAATAATTATGGTCTAATTGAACAGTGCGAATGGCTTCGAAATCCATTTCCACCAGCCGATGAAGATCCAATGAATTTTGGGATTTTAAGAAGGAATGTAGGACTTTCGGAGAATTGTTTTGTAATTAGACCGGATGTATTCAGAGATATAATAAACAGTGGTGGTCCTGATGGCCGAAGGGTTGGAAGGATATTGGAAAATGGGTTTATGCAAAACCATAACCCATTTATTCGCCATATTATAAGGCGTACAAGGGAGTATTTAGAACGTAACAATAACCCTGAGACTAGTGAACCCTATTTAAAAAAGATTGAATTGGTTTTAATGGGAGAGGATGAAAAGGAGTCTACTAAGCTAACGCCTTATCTAAAAGAGGCCTATGAATGTGCTGAGGAATTCTGTGAGCTTTTAAGCAAAAGAGTTAAAGGTGGAGGTTTTATTAAAACTTTGCTTTTAAAGAGAGTTGGGAGTACTATGATTGCAGGGCTTTCTACTGCACAAAAGATGCTTAGTTGGGGAATAGAGTCTGAAGCAATATTGGAAGAGGATGATGAATACGAAGAATATACTTATAGCAAAGGGAGAAAAAAGCCAAATACTGAAGATGAAAAGTACAGTGAGGTTAAGGATTTAACTGAAGAAGAAAGAGAATGCTTGCGTAGATTTATTAATAAACTTGAAGCTAATAAAGATAAAGACCCTAAATATGAACTAGTGCTTACTCTTCTTAAAGAAAAAGAATTTGCACAAAAGGGATGTATAATATTTTTACAGTATTATGACTCTGCACTATGGGTTGCATCCGAAGTTTCGAAGGATTTAGATAATACTGTTGTTGGGTTATATGCAGGTGGCGATAAGTCGGGAGTAATGGTTGACGGAATACTTAAGAGGTGTACGAAAGAGGATATAAAACAAAAAGTGAAAACCCGTGAAATAAAAATACTTGTTGGTACCGATGCCGCGTCAGAAGGTTTGAATCTGCAAATGCTTGGAACATTAATAAACCTTGACTTGCCATGGAATCCCACAAGACTTGAACAAAGAAAAGGACGTATACAGCGTATAGGACAAGTTAATGAAAAAGTATATGTTTATAATATGAGATATAAGGACTCGGTTGAAGACAGAGTTCATGCTATGTTGTCAAAGCGGTTTCAGAATATAAGTAGCATATTCGGTCAGTTACCGGATGTACTTGAAGATGTTTGGGTTCAAATAGCATTAAACAATAAAGCGGCAGCGGAAAGGGTTATTGATGAGATGCCAAAACAGCATCCGTTTGCTATAAGGTACGAGAGTCAGGCAATCGGTAGTATTGATTGGGAAAGCTGTACTAAGGTTTTAAGTGAGAGAGAAAAGTAAAATAGCCAATCTTTTGATAGAAATCAAATCACAACAAAAATCATATACATAGTTAAATTGCAAAAGTTAATAGTTGAAGTTTGTCGGCTAAGTGAAGAATGAGATACCTTGGGTTTGCAAAAATGAAATAAGGAATGTAAATTTTAGATTTAGAATTGCCGATATCAAAATAAGGATATATTTAGAAATTCCTATCTATAACTATTATTAATAAGTATATAAAAATTAAAAGTAATAAAATATCTGATAATGGATTTGTAGCTATATAAAAGGTTACGTATACGTTAACAGCAGTGCATAAAAAATAGATCGGAGGATTTTTTATTATGAAAAAGGTTACATTTGTTATGGCAGTGGTACTGGTTATGGTAGCATTGTTTTCAGTATTTAATGTTTTGGGTGAGATGCCGCTTCGTATAGTGGTAAACGGTGATAGGCTATATTTTCCGGATGCACAGCCGTTTATAGATTCAAATGGAAGAACACAGACACCAGCTAGATTTATAGGTGAGGAACTTGGTGCAACAGTAACATGGGATGGTACAGCACAGAAAGCAACTTTTGTTAAGGGGAATAAGAAGTTGATTCTTTACATAGGGAAGAAAGAATATGAACTTGATGGTAATAAGCTTCAGATGGATACAGCTGCCTTGCTGCAAGATGGCAGAACCTTTGTGCCGGCTAGATATGTGGCTGAGGCGTTTGGTGCGACTGTAAGATGGGACAGTGCAGTTAGGACGGTTTATGTTGATATTATTGAAGCTGTTAGTACACCGGAACCTGTAATTACACCCGGCCCCACACTTAAACCTGCGGCGGGACTTAGTGAGGCAGATAAGAAAGCTATAGCTGATAGATTTAGGGAGTGGTATGATTATGACTTAAAGAAAGATAAAAAAATATATTCAACTACCTTTCAACTGAATATAAAGCTAGAAAGAATATAAAAACTTATGAAGATATTGTTTTTCCTTTATATGAGGAGGGAGAGTATTTCCCATACAATAATCCAAGTTATATGTTCGTAAGTAGTGCTTTGAAATTTGCAAAAGAAAGAACGGGATATGCTAATGATAGCGACTTTAAAGTTTTGTGTTTTATTACTGATTATGACAAAACATACTATAAAGTAATGTATAGTTTGTTCTCTAACAAAAACCCTAATAGTATGTCCGGGCATTCTTATAGCTATGAATTGGTCGTAAAAGAGAATGGAAACTGGTATTTTGATAATGTTGGTGGGTATGTTAAAATAAGTGAACATTTTTATAGAAATGAAGGTTATTAATTAAGAGAGGGGTTATTATTTACATATGTATAAAAGACCAATCTTGATAATTTTCACATGTATATTCATACTAGGTTACATATATTTTGGTTGTTATTGTCGGTTAACTTATGCTGAGTATGTAAGAGATGATGAACCAAAAGAACCTAAAATATTTGAAAGAAATGATGATACTATAAGAATTATAACATCTGAATCTGAAATAGAGAAATATAAAAAAGATCCAGTTAGAACACAAAAGATTATTGAAGTGAAAGAGGATCATATCGTGGTTCACAGATTTTATAAATTATGGGAAGCCACATGCCAGCATGTAGCACACGATGAATGGACTGAGTTCAAAATATTCAATAATGGTGATGAAGTTGTAAATGGAAGCTCATGCATTACATATCACCAATTCCCCGAAGAGTCATACGACCCTAATAATCACACGTGGGGAGAATGGAACCTGATAGAGACGAAGGAACCAACGGACACAGAAGAAGGCTACAAAAAATATGAAAGGACATGCACTAGGGGAAAAGGATACTGGGCAACCAGAGGAGAATGTGGTGCAAAAGATTATAAAATAGAATTTATAGACAGCAATGATATTAGTGCCCAATTTGAAGAGCCGCCCTCAAGTGTTGCAGAGGGTGACAAAGTTGTAGTAGGAGTGAATATTAAATCAAGTTATGATATTGAACTTACAAATGTGCCTTTTGAATGGGAACTTACAAAGAAGAATGGAGAAGCGGTAACTGCTACTTTTACTGGACATGCTGATGTAGGTGAAGGTAATATAGAAACCATTCCAGCAAAGGGCGAACGAATTCTTTATGCATCGTTCAATATGCCTGATAGCGATGTGAATATAAAATTTGAGATAAATAAAGACGGAACAACACCTCCGGAGGCTGAACTTGAAAACAATGTGCTGGAGACTGTGATAACTTCTGCATTATCAATCAACACTGTTGGTAATTTTAATCTCGACTATAATGTATTGAGCAAAGAAGTAAGGTTTCCCCTAGCTAATGGTAGGAGCATAACTGCTAGACTATCAGCACCAAGAGGAAGCTTATCAGGATATGCCTGGGGAGCATTAAATATCTATAACAAATCCACTGATTTATATAAGGGATTTGAAAATAAAGCTCTTAATGTAAATGAATCGGCAGGAACAATAACAAAGTATCCCATAATTAATGCAACAATACATAGAAAAGATGCAACGTATGATTCATCTACCAATAGCTATGACAATCCTACAGAGAGCAAATGGTTGGATGGACCTGCTTCAAAAACAGCCAGTGGTAAAATTAGCTTTGGTGGTACAGCTTATGCAAATTACAAATACACTGTTACAAAAACCAAAGAGGATGGAAGTAAAACCACTGAAACAAGAACAGGAACAACTAGTGCAGCTTTTAATTCCGGGACAGATACTAAAACAATAACAACTAAAATATACAACGGTAAGCCGACAATACCTGCAAAGACTTTTGAAAATAAAATAGACTATAATACATCAAACAGTTTACAGAAAAGCCTGTTTTGGACAAGCGAGCCATACAAGCTAGATGCGGTGCGTTGGATGTGCTATGAGCGGGAAGATGCTTCTCTATATGGTTGGACAGCAGTACCGGGAAGATATAAAAGAATTTTTACACAGCAAAATAGTGGAACGATTAAATGGGCTACCATAAGCACCATGAAAAATGATTATAGTAGAAGCCGTGAAGATGTTAGAGGTTAAAGAATTAGACTATACTAATGACGCTGAGGAAATAAAACACAGAGAGAAAAGCGGTGAATATACCCATGAATTTCTGAAGGAAATACTTGAGGGTTATCAAGAGTCTGGTACATTTGAAAGCAGTGAAAAGTATAAATACAGGGAATACATTAAAGAAGGACAGAAAATTTTTAGAGTAACTGAAAAAACAACAATATCTATAAAAATCAATCCAGATAACAGAAATGTATACACCTATATTAATATGCCCGATGGCAAATATACTGTTGCAGCATGGATAGGAGATATTCCATTATCAAATTCAGATAATGCGTATAAGAGCCTTGGCACTCTAAAAGGCATATACAACTTCGATAAAATTGAGGTAACAGTAAATGGGACTTTTTATGATGACCAAAATGCTATAGTAGGGAACTGAGAATTTTAAATAATATTTATTTTATATGGGTACAATAAAGCTATAATATAACACAATGGGGAATATTGTATGCTTGTAAGACTCGGTTATGTTGCAATGAATCTGAATTTGGAAAACTGTTCACCTTCCGGTACTATTACGGTTAAGACATTTTCGAAGTTGACAAGTGAAGAGGGTAAACTACACAGACTTAGAAAAATAACAAGGGAAAACTTGAATAATACCTTAAGGATACTTCGATATAACAAGGCTTACAACATTGATGTCTATAGATTAACCTCTAAACTGGTTCCCCTTGCAACTCATCCAATAACAAAAGAGTGGGATTATATAGGTGACTTTATGGATGAATATATAGAAATTGGTCAATTTATTAAAGATAACAATTATCGCATAAGTGCTCATCCAGATCATTACACCCTTATAAACTCTCCTACTGATAAAGTTTTTGAAGATTCTTTAAGAGACCTTGATTACCATGTTAAATTATTTGAAGCAATGGGGCTTGATGATTATAGGTACAAGCTTGTTATGCATATAGGCGGTGTATATAAGAACAAGGAATTGTCTATAGAAAGATTTTATGAGAATTTTGTAAAGCTTCCAGACAGAATAAGAAAGAGACTAATATTAGAAAATGATGATAAGTCATATACAGCAAAAGATGTTTTAGGAATATGCAAGAGACTCAAAGTTCCAATGGTTTTAGATGTGCATCATCATAATTGTGCAAATGAGGGAGAGAACCTTGAGGAACTAATAAGTGATATATTTGATACCTGGCAGGATGAGTATTTTGTTCCAAAGGTTCATTTTTCAAGTCCAAAGAGTCAAAAAGAGTTTAGAAGCCATGCTGACGATATTGAGCTAGAAGAGTTCTGCGAATTTTTGGCAATAGCTAAAAAACTTGATAGGGACTTTGATGTGATGATTGAGGCAAAAAATAAGGATAAGGCCCTATTTAATCTATCTAATAAATTAAAGGAATTTGAAAATATTAGATGGATAAATGAGGGGCACTTTGAGGTGTTATAGATAAACGAGTTTATTGTAAGTTGATTAGGTTAAAGAGGTAGTTAATTTGATTGAAGGTACAGAATCAACCAAAGTAAAAAAACTCAGATAAGTTGATTGAGACAATCGGAAGAGCTAGTGGGGGAAATGAATTTGATAATTATGCAGTAGCTACAGGTCTTGATAAGGAGTTTATATTCAGCATATTAAAGGGTGAAGTAAAACGCTAAAAAACTAAATCTAGCACAATAGAAGTTAATACAGTAATTCGAGCCTCTATAGGGGATTAATACACCACAGATAGAGGCTTTTTTATTTTTAAAGAAAGTGAATTGCTTTCTTCAAAAAGACAAACTATTGAAGCACAGAAGAGAATTCTTGCGACTATATCGGGCTATGGTATAATTAAAGAAAATTTAGTTTTTAGGAGAGTATTATGATTACAACTGTGGTTTTAAACCCTGCGGTAGATAAGATATATTTTGCAGATAATTTTCAGCCCGGTGGTTTGTTCCGTGTAAAAGATACAATAAAGTCGGCAGGGGGTAAAGGTATAAATGTTTCACGTGTTATAAGAGCATTAGGTGAAAACGTTTTATCCATCGGCTTTAAAGGTGGTCATACTGGTGAGTGGTTGGTTGAGCAGTTGCAGAAACTTGGTGCTATGACAGAGTTTATTGAAGTTGAAGGTGAGTCTAGAACAAATAACAATATTATTGATAGAACAAAGGGAACCGAGACAGAAGTACTAGAAACCGGACCGTTGATAACCGAAGATAATGTGAAAAATTTATTTTCGATATATAGAAGAGCACTTAAAAATACTAAAGTTGTTGTCTGTTCGGGCGGGCTTCCTGAAGGTATTGGAAATGATATATACAAACGACTTATTATTGAAGCGAAAAAGTATGATATAAAAGTTATTCTAGATGCTAGTGGAGAAGTTTTAAAGCAGGGTATTGAGGCAAAGCCTTATTTAATAAAACCAAATTTAAGGGAACTTCAAAGTCTTGTAAATAGAGAACTAAAGGAAATTTCCGATGTATTAGAGGCCTGTAAGACTGTCCAAAGAGATGGAGTAGCAATTGTTGTTGCTTCATTAGGGGAGAAAGGTGCAGTGGTAGTAACGAAGGATAGGACCTTTAGGGTTTATGTGCCATGGGTTGAAGTGGCAAACACCATAGGGTCTGGCGATTCAATGGTTGCAGGTTTTGCGGTGGCATTGTCTAGAGGACTTGAAGTGGAAGAGGCATTAAGTCTTGGTTCTGCTTGCGGTGTAAATAATGCACAATACGCAGAAATTGGTATTGTAAACAGAGATGAAGTGAATAAATTGATTAGAGAAGTGCAAATTGAAGAAATCTAATCAGATAGTAAGTATATCTTTAGATCAACAATTCTTAATCTCATTAATGCCACCAACTGGTTTTAGTGTCAAATGACGTAATTACTTGACCTGAGCATTAGAAGAAAAGCTAAGGAACATCGAGTCCCTTAGCTTTTTCCTCTTTCACTTCGTTCGAAAGAGGTGGAAGCTGTTGCCGAAGGCTTGATAATTTGAAGTGAAATGCCACGGCTGGCATTTTTAGCATCTTGCGACAAGATGTCGCATAGACGCGGCGAAAATTATCAAGCGGAGGTATGATTTTTGCGTAGCAAAATATAGTTCATCTGTCTGCCGAATGGCATCCTACAGCTTCTATGCGAAGACCACATAATGGGGTCGTTTGACACTAAAACAATAGGTGCCTATTTTTAACACTGCTCCACAAAATCACAACTCCATTAAATAACAAAATTTAAATAGAATATCAATGAGTAAACTTATCCTTCGTATTGGCGGTTTTTGTAAATAATTGCTTATACTTCGAACTATCATCAATACAAATTGCACCCAACTCATTAGTATGTACAGCAACTCTATTCCGCCCCGAAGCCTTTGCCTTATAAAGAGCCAAGTCCGCCTCTTCAATCAATTTAGATGAATTAATTGTACCACCAGCAAGGGAAGATGAAGAAACACTACTTACCCCTAAACTAATGGTCAATTTGATATCAAAGCTACCCGAGCGAAATGTTGTGTTTTGGACGTTTTCCCGTATTCTTTCAGAAAGTATTGCAGCTCCTCCGATGGAAGTGTTAGGACATACAACAATAAATTCCTCACCACCGTATCTAGCAACAATGTCAACGTCTCTAACTGATTCCACCAGTATTTTTGCTAGTTTTCTTAAAATGTTATCTCCAGCAACATGACCAAAGGAGTCGTTTATTTTCTTAAAGTAGTCAAGGTCTAAAATTATAAGGGATATTGGCTCATTATATCTTGCTGAACGTATCATTTCGCTCTCTAACCTTTGAAGTATATAGCCTTTGTTATAGAGCTCTGTCAGTGAATCAGTAATTGCCAACTGCTCTAGAACAGAGTTCCTTTTTGTTAGTTCTTTAATTTTATCCTCTAAATCCTTTAGCCTATTGTGGATTTTTATCTGGTTTTTAATACGAGCAAGCAGTTCCTTAAATTGAATTGGCTTAGCAATAAAATCGCTTGCACCTTGAAAGAATGTATCAGCCATAGTATCTGAGTCGGTACCAGAGGACAAAACAATTAATGCTGTATTAACCAAGTTACCCTTTGAGTTAAAAAGGGTGAGCAGATCCTGTTTGATGTTGGATTCCATAGAAAGATCCAACAACACAACAGACGGAGCTGCTAATTCTATTAATTTTAAGGTGGCAGTTGTATCGCTTGCCACTAATACATCAAACCCTACATTACCAAGTTTTTCGGATAGCTCATTAACTAACAGCACATCCTGTGTTAACAATAAAACTTTTTCTCTTTTTATTAATTTCATATACATCACTCCCTAAATAATTAAGACGGCTTTTGGGTTTTAATATCTACTTTTTTATTATAAAGTCTATTGCGAAGAAATAGGGTAGCTTAGAAAATATTAAGAAATATTCATTATGTAGATTGCCCCCTTATTTATTATTTTATCACAACTCTTTTACATCCTTTTAACTAAGTACAGAGATAAATCTAAGATTTTATTTATATATACCCTAAAAACATTATTGTAATCAGGGCTTGATTAGACCAATGTTTTAAATATATAATTAGTAAGATGTATGTTTCTTGAAAAACATTAATATATATTTTCTTGAGAAGAACGGAATTGGAGGATATAGATGCTAGATATTAATGCGAAACTCACTAGTGAGTTTAATTTGAAGCCATTTCAGGTTCAAAATGCAGTAAAGCTTATTGATGATGGAAATACAATACCTTTTATTGCAAGATATAGAAAAGAAATGACAGGAGAGCTTGATGACCAGATTTTGAGGGAACTGTACGATAGATTAATGTATTTGAGGAATCTTGAAGCTAGAAGGGAAGAGGTATTAAGGCTGATTGACGAACAGGGCAAACTTACCGAGGAAATAGCATCAAGCCTTAGAAAGGCAGTTGCCTTACAGGAAATAGAAGATATATACAGACCTTTTAGACCAAAGAGGAGAACGCGTGCTACTATAGCTAAAGAGAAAGGCCTTGAACCTTTAGCGACAATTCTGTTTGCTCAGGAAATCAAGAGTGGAAGTATAGAGGAGATAGCATCACCGTTCATAGACGCTGAAAAGTCAGTTAATACAACTGAAGACGCATTAAATGGAGCAATGGATATAATAGCAGAAAGTGTTTCCGATAATGCTGAGTTTAGGAAGGCAATTAGAGAAATGTTTTACAAGCTAGGTACCATTGTGACAAAGGCAAAAAAGAAAGAAGATTCGGTATATAGGATGTATTACGATTTTTCTGAACCAGTTGCAAAGATTGCAAATCACAGAGTGCTAGCCATCAACAGAGGAGAGAAAGAGGAGTTTTTGCAGGTAAAAATTGAAGTCCCAAGTGAAAGGGTTACAGACTATCTCAAATCCAATTGCGTAAAAAAGGACAGGTCAATAACTTCGGAGTATGTTGAAAGAGCTATAGATGATTCTTATGACCGTTTGATATTTCCGTCGGTAGAGAGAGAAGTTCGCAATGAATTGACAGAAAAAGCACAAGAACAAGCAATGAAGGTGTTTTCCGCGAATTTGAAGAATCTTCTGCTTCAACCCCCAGTTAAAGGCAGTGTGGTTTTAGCACTTGATCCCGCCTATAGGACGGGGTGTAAAATTGCGGTGGTTGATGAGACAGGTAAGGTACTAGAGACTACAGTTATCTATCCGACACCTCCACAGAGCAAGATTGAGGAATCAAAGAAGGTGATGAAGCACCTTATTTCAAAACATAGTGTTGATATAATATCAATAGGAAATGGTACAGCTTCAAAGGAGTCGGAAATTTTTGTTGCAGAGCTTTTAAAAGAGGTTGACAGGAAGCTTTATTATATGGTTGTCAGTGAGGCTGGAGCTTCGGTATACTCCGCTTCTAAGCTCGGTGCTGAGGAGTTTCCGGATTTTGATGTTTCCTTAAGAAGTGCTGTATCAATCGCAAGAAGGCTTCAAGACCCTCTTGCCGAATTGGTGAAAATAGATCCAAAGGCTATAGGAGTAGGTCAATACCAACATGATATGAATCAAAAAAGATTAGGTGAGTCTTTAGGCGGAGTTGTTGAAGATTGCGTTAACAATGTGGGGGTTGATCTCAATACTGCATCTCCATCGCTGTTGTCCTACGTTTCGGGGGTTAATTCTTCAATAGCCCGCAATATTGTAGAATATAGGGAGTCTAACGGAAAGTTTAAAAATAGGGAAGAAATTAAGAAAGTTAAGAAACTTGGAGAAAAAGCCTTTGAGCAGTGTGCAGGATTTTTGAGAATCCCTGATGGAAATAATGTTTTGGACAATACTTCAGTGCATCCCGAATCTTATCAAGCGGCAAGTAAATTGCTTGAGATTATGGGTTACACTATGGATGATGTTAAGCAAAGGAAGCTTGGGAAGCTTAAAAAAGAAGTTGATAGTAAAGGGATGACAGAACTTGCAGCGGAAATTGGTGTTGGTATACCAACCTTAAGAGATATACTAAATGAACTATTAAAACCTGGAAGAGACCCTAGAGATGAACTTCCTAAGCCGGTATTGCTGACAGATGTGCTTGACATTGAAGATTTAAGACCGGGTATGGTTTTGACCGGTACTGTCAGAAATGTGGCAGACTTTGGAGCTTTTGTGGATATTGGCGTACATCAAGACGGTCTCGTTCATATTTCGGAATTGTGCGACAGATATGTAAAAAGTCCTATGGAAGTTGTCTCAGTAGGTGATATTGTGAAAGTTAGGATTCTAGATGTGGATGTGCAAAGAAAGAGAATATCGTTGAGTATGAAAGAGGGTTAAAAAATGAAAGGGTTAGGCTATTTTATTAAGCCGGTTAGAAAAAGACCGGCATTGCTTGTTATTTTGGGGGTGCTTACTTTTTTATATTGCTATATAGAATATAGTTTCATAATGCCTATAGTTTACGGAATGTCAATTCTAAAGACGGGAAATGTTTTAGATAGTATTATGCATTTGATTCAAATTGTTTTGAGTTATATTCCGAGCATTAGTCCTACAAGTATTATTTTTATTTTGTTGGCGATGGTTGCAGTATCTTTGATTGCAGGATTGGTTTTGTCTGGGACTTTAAATGTCTTAAATGGTGCATTGACTAATGTTTTGAAAGAAGAAAAGTTGTTTGCGAAAGGAATACAAAAGCATTATTTGAAAGTTTCGAGAGTGACATTTTTATCAATTTTATATACAGTTTTATTTATGATATTTATTGTGGTTGTTGCTGTTCCTTCGATCGTTATTACTAACGCTGCTTTTGCTGAAAAAACTGAGCTTATGTCTGTGGCATACATATTGGATATTATAACTGTTGGAATATTGTTTTTTGGCATAATGTTCTTTAAAATATATATACTTTTTTGGTATCCTGCAGCTATAAACTATGACAAGAAATTGTTTGAAAGAGGTAAGCGTGCAGCAGACTCATCCTTTTGGAGTATTGTGGTAAGATTCGTAGGATTTGACCTTTTGTTATTAGTATTTCAGATGGGTTTGTTTTATATAAATAATGTTTTATCAAAGAATGACAGTGTTGTTTCTGAGGTTTTTAGTGTAATAATACTGATATTTACTAATTGGATATTTAAGACGGTAATACTTATATCTGTAATTAGTTTTGTTTTTTCGAAGTTCCTTACTCATTGGAATAAGATAAAATCTGTTGAAGAATAGTTTGTTTGAACTAGTATATAAATTCCTCTACAAAAGCTTGAAAAACTTTTATAGAGGAATTTTATTTATTAATGTGTTTTTATTTAGCAAAGTTATGTTTTCCTATTACTTTGATTATTTGTCTGGTCCATATCCACTTGCTTGTTGAAGTTACGGGGTTATAGTAATAAATGGCACCGCCAGAAGGATCCCAGCCGTTTAGTGCGTCCCTAGCTGCTTTAATGCACTGGGAGTTAGGCTCAAGATTTATTTGACCATCCGCAACAGCATCAAAGGCTCCCGGCTGATATATCACCCCAGCTATGGTGCTTGGAAATCTACTGTCTCTGGTTCTGTTTAATACTACTGCTGCTACAGCAACCTGACCTATATAAGGTTCACCACGAGCTTCTCCATGTACAAGCCTTGCAAGAAGGTCTAAATTCCTGTTACCTGCTGAGGCTGAAGTGGTTTTTGATCTAGATACACCAGTTGCAAGACCTAGTGCGGATAATGTCTCGGGGCCTGCTATGCCATCTACTTTTAGACCGTTTTTATATTGGAAATGACGGACCGCTGTATATGTTTTGTATCCGTAAATTCCATCGACAGCTCCATCGTAGTAGTGCCATTTACGAAGATTGAATTGTATGTTTTTTACTTCCTGTCCTGTAGAACCATAATATGATAAAGCTGTTTTGTAACCAAACAAGGCATTAATATCGCTTCTGTATACATAAGCTGTGCTAATTAATGAAATAATAGTCAATATTATGGCAGTCAATAATATTTTTTTCTTACGCAAATTAATTCTCCTTCACCTTTATACTATTGACTATATTTTGTGTATTTTCATTTAAATTATTATTAGTAGAAAAATTTACATGTTGCTAAAAAAGGATTATGCATAAGTAAGTGCAGATAAAGCATATGCGGGCTAGAAGCTGAGTTTAACGGTCTCTTCCTGCAATTAAGAGATATATTAATACAATGATTAGAAATTCATCCTCAAGGTTTTCTTGTATTAATATAAATATCAGTCCTAAAAGGATTATATCATCAGCATGAATGTTTTTCACAATATTATCAAGAAACATAGGTCTCTGATTCCTAAGGTATTCTGTCTTAGCAGATTTGGGGGTTTCGTTTGGCATAGGAATACTTTCTATTTCAGTCTTCTCTATTTCGTTAACTGTATTTTCCAAACTGTTAGTATTGTCCTGTACCGCACTTGATTCGGGTTTTATGTAAGGATATCTATAAGACCTAGGTACTCTTCTATAATTCATGCTTGACCTCCCTAATTGTTCTTCTCCATTTCTGTCATCATCCTAGTGACCTGAGTCATTTGGAATAGTTTGACGCAGTTGCCTATTTTTTTTTGTCTTGAATTATTCAAAAAAGGACTTATTGCAGTAAGTAGATTTATCCTTGGATCGTTTATACTTCTCATACCATCCATTATGGTTTTAACTTTTCGCATCATTTCCACATTGTCATCTAAACTGTTTTTTGTATCAGAATTCTCATTTGTTATCTTGTTTTGGGGTTGAGTGGGTGTTTGCTCTTCAGGTTTTTGAGGAGATTGCTCCTTCGATGAGGAGTTTGCCAACATGGATAATATGTTGCCAAGGTTATCTGGAACATTGACATTTTCTTTTCCAAGCATTTGTGCTATCTGTTTAAATTTCGTGTTGAGTTCATCATCATTCACTAATCTGTCACCTCCGATAGTATGAAGCTCATTGATCGCTGTTAAGTATTTTTTTCATTTTGTCCACTAGTTCATCTCCACGTTCTCCTAAAAGTTGGGATAGATTATTCATATCAACTCCACTAATTAGTTTCCTCATTTCATCCTTATCAATTTTTAAGTTTAAATCCTTTAATTTATCCTCATCTATTTCGTCTATTTTATCAATCAACTCATTTTTATCTATTTTATTTATTTTTTTTGCAAGCTCCTCGGTGTTTCCTTTTTTCAACATATCCATAGCACTGTTAAGCTTCATTTGAAGCATTTTATCATTCAATAAATCACCTAAACTTTTATTACCTTGATTGCTCATAATATCATTCCTTTCAATTTATGACCTAGCGTTTGTGGTAATTTGGGGAAGTACTGCTTTAGCTTGAAAATTTGATAGCTATAGCATTAGCAAAGTGAATAAAATTCTTATAAGGAATATAATTTTATTTTATGTACTACAGCCATGTATTTTGGAATATTTCCCTAATTAATATATATTATTTGAGCTTATAAAATAGAACTTATTTTAGGTCGTTTCAGAAAATAACCTATCTAATATCTGACTATATTTATTTTTCGCTATTTCTTAGATTATTTAAAGTTAAAATCTTTATCTATAAACAGAAGACCGAATAAAATAATGAAGAACAGTATGATGTCTTTGTCGTTTGAATACGATCTATCTAAATTGTTTTCTTCTGATCGGCTCTCACTAAATAAAAGTATAAATACTATAATAAAAAACAGAATTTCATCAATATCTCCACTTAATAGATTCATTGGGGAATTCATAAAGACACCTCCTCTAGCTCGTTTTTGATAAGGTTATCCCTAGAATATTAAGGTTATTAAAATGAATAACTAAAAATAAAACAACTCTAGATATACAAGAATGAAAAATAGTAGAGAGCTATCGTTTTTTTCTTTTACATACCTATTTATTCCTATTGGTCTGCTATCATAAAATAGTAATAGGTAAATAAGAATGAAGTATAACATATTGGTTTTTTTGTAAAACTTAATCCGATGAGACATTATTGCCACCTCCAAACTACAGGACATATAACAAAANCTTTTATTTGTACGGGCGTTGTAAGTTGTACAACAAAAGGAAATGTTAATAAGCATAGCCCAATATAAGTATTGTTTTTTCTACCTTTATAGTATTCATATCAACTTTAGGATGTTACTTGAATATATAAACGTGGTATATTATATAAAAGTATTGAATAGCGGGTTAAATAAGAATATTGACTAACATAGATTTTGTAGATATAATACCATTAGGGGGTATATTACCCTGCGTGGGTATAGTGGATTTTTGAAAGGTGGTAGTTTAATTGAGTTCAGAATATTTACAGAGTTTTTTCGAAGGTGTTTTGACTTTTATTTCACCCTGTATATTACCAATGTTACCTATATATTTTATATACTTAGCAGGGGATACTGAGGGGGACAAGGGAAAAAACAAAAAGAAAAGAAATTTAGTTTTAAATTCTATTGGCTTTGTCATAGGATTTACAATAATATTTGTTTTGCTTGGAGCAACAGCAACATCTTTAGGAGTGTTTTTTAAAGAGAAAAAAAGTACATTAAAAATTATTAGTGGTATAATTGTGTTTATTTTTGGATTGAATTATACAGGATTCATTAAAATAGGTATTTTAAACAAGCAGAAGAGATTGGATTTTCAGTTTGAAAAGTTGAATTTTCTAAAATCTATAATCTTTGGAATGGTGTTTTCTTTCGCTTTTTCACCTTGTGTCAGTGCATTTCTCGCATCTGTTCTTGCAAGAGCGAGTGTCTCAGATACTCTTATAGAAGGTATGTTATTGTTATTCATCTATTCCATTGGTTTAGGAACACCTTTCATTATTTCAGCTATTGCCTTTGAAAATATTAAGGGTGTATTTAAAACAATTCAAAAACATAATAGAATTATAAGCATAGTTTCAGGCGGATTATTGATGCTTGCAGGTCTTGCATTGATATTTAATTTTATATAAGATTGCTTTAATAATTTGAAAAAGTTTAACGAAAGGGAGATGTTTATGGATAAGAAAAATTTGCTTAAAACTATTATTACTTTGGTTATATTGGCAGTTCTGCTTGGAGGGGCTTATTTTGTATCAAGTCGTAATGCTGACAGTGGAAATAATGTTAACGATAATAATGTGACAGGTAATAGTACCCCAAATAGTACCCCAAGCACACAGAATGGAGGGGAAAATAAAAACACGACTAGTAATTTGAAGCCTGCAATAGATTTTGAACTCTCCGACTTAGAAGGTAATACAGTGAAATTGTCTGACTATAAAGGCAAAATTGTTTTTGTTAATTTTTGGGCCACATGGTGTCCGCCTTGTATAGGGGAAATGCCTGAATTTAATGAAGCAAGTAAAGAGTTTGAAGAAAACGGTGATGCAATACTATTAGCGGTTAATTTGACTACAGGGGGGG
>JGI24712J26585_10002010_pt1 | contig 16942 bp, 14 predicted proteins | sample BioPla3DNA2_FD_26585 | JGI IMG/M metagenome (IMG submission 26585) | reverse complement strand
GTGGTGTTCATGGCAAGCTTCTTAATGGCCTGCATTACCTCACTTACGTCCACTTTCCTCACAGAACATTCACCCATGGTTTCTGCCTCCCCTCCTTACGTTAATACAATTGTCCCGGTATCAGCCTGAAGAAGATATATCGATCAAAACCTGCTGCAAGGCTTTTACGCCTTCTTTCGCTACAAGGTACACGTAGTTCCTGCCTGTTGAGGTTGCGTAAAACCCTTGATCGATTTCCTTCCCGACTTTGACTTCGAAGATATATCCGTCTCCAATATCCAGTTCCACGCGAATACTGGGATCACTTAAACCAAAGGAGTCAAGGTCAAGATCATATTCGAGGCTCTCGCCGACACCGATAATCCTGATATCTTGCAGCGCATCAAGGATTATGTCCAAACCGGAAGATACAACCGGAGAAGATTTGCCGTCAAGCGTCCAAAATGCGGATGCATCGGTTCCGGTGTGATCCCATTGAACAAGTCTGTTAGCAACCAGCTCCGGCGGTGTAACTTCAAGGGCTGAGAAGTATGAAGGTTTCACCAAATAGACGGAAGGAGANTCTCCGGTTTTGATATAGAAACCNTCGTCACCGGGGCCCGGGTTACCGACAAACAGTTGAAACGGCATTCCTCTCCCTTCTATAGTCAGGTCTATTCTCAATCTGGGGCGGTTAAGTCCCCAGATAGATAGGTCAGAGCCTTCGTCATCAACGAAATCCTCTACAGTCAGCCCGGCTACCTCGGCAAGGATTCTGTTGATTAGTTCCTTGTTGGCTTTGTCGGTAATAGGTTGTTTAAGATACCAGTCTTCCCCATGCTTTTGGCAGATAACGTCAGTTATGTCGTCCTCTATACGCTTTACAATGCGGATACCGTCAAAGGACCCAGTAGGCTCCTTGACTATCTTCTTCTCTCTGAGATCGTCAACTGTTTTTACAAGGGCATCAGCAAGGGCAGAAGAGATAACCCACACTCTGTTATCATCTTCATTCTTAACATAGTATCCTGAACCAACAGGTGTGGCAGATCCTACGAGTAACGTCTTGCTGCCTTTCCTTTCCCGTTCCACCACTATGCGGGTATTAGGAGTTGCGAGCCCAAATGCATCAAGGTCATATGGGTCAGATTCGATTTCCTTTTCGAATCTACCGCCGGCAACAGCTGCAACAAGAGTATTCACAGCCTCCTGGCTTATTTCATAGTTCAGAGGCGTATCGACAACCCATGTCATGTCACTTGCCTTCTCCACAGTCAACCTGTGGTCACTGTGATGGATTTGAATCCTCTTAATTTCATCAAGCGTTGCGCCGAAAATCGCTAGGCCATCCGCTTCTTTCGTGGGCTCTTCGCGTCCTGTGTATACCATGTACAATGCAAGGACTAAGACGACTGCCAGTGCGATGAAGGTCGTTCTGAATTTCTTCACAGGTTACGCCTCCTTACCCACACACCGACACCGATGAGCGCAAAGCACACAGGTATCACCAGGACTGTCCCGTAGAATATGGACCTCGCCTCTCTGTCTGAAAGGTATATCTGTTCAAAGCTGGGTGTTTTCGGCCTTATGAATATAGACTCTTCCTTACCTACCATCCAGCTTATGGCGTTCATAAAGAAGTCTACATTCCCCTGGATAGTCACTATCTCATTGTCCAGAAAACTTGCATTTCCTACTACGACAAGGACTGAGTCTGTATCCGGGTTATAAGCCACATACGCCAGAGTCAAAGGGCCTTCATTGTCAGTCTCAGGATCGAATGAGGCCTTGTCCTGGAAATTGGTCTCACCCCATGCCTTGTCAGTCGTCTTAATGATAGGTTCGACAATGATACCGTAAGCCTGATCCTCTTTGGCATGGTAAAGGCTTCTGGTTCGCGGCAGAAATACTGTGTATCCCTTCTCAATAAGCTTCTCTGTTGCCGGGTGAAGCTCCATTTCAGGTATCAGGCTCGCCAGGTCGAGAAAGTAATGACTGCCCGGGTCAAGGACTAAGTCGTCGTTAACACCTATTCCCCAGTTCTTAAGGACTCCTTTGAGATTCAGGAGGTCCCCTTTTTCGCCTGACGGATCTAGGGCGACAAAAACCTTGCCTCCCTTCTCCAAATAAGCCTGGACTGCATCAGCCTCTTCTTTGGTGAAGTCCCTTGTCGGTCCTGCGATTACAAGAGCAGCCGCGTCCTCCGGAACCCGTCCTTCTACTGAAAGGTTTCGAGCCTCCGTAACATATCCCTCACCTTCCAGAAATGTCTTAGCTTGCACGTAATCCCCAGTGAGGGCTCGTTCACCGTGACCGGTGGAGAAGTAGATCCCCTTCGTATCTTCTGTAAACAGGCCTACCAATGCCCTGGTAAATGCCTGCTCTCCTGCGAAGTTAACCAGATCGCCTGAAGTCTCGTAATCGATGAGTTCATACTCCATGACTTTGCGGGACCTTAGCCCTGATTCCAAAACCGTTGTGCCGTATGCTGTGATATCATACTGCTTTGCCAAGGAAGGCTGCTTGTCAGGGTCAATGAACTCAACTTGAATCTTCGGGGAGATCCGGGTATATTCGCGCAGCAAATCCCGGACCACCTCACCCATGGCATCCCCTTCAGGGAAAAACGCAGTAATCTTCACAGGCTGGCCCAACCCGTTAAGGAACTCGCGCGTGGCTTCTGAGAGAGTGTAAAAACGGTTCTTCGTCAGGTCAAACTTGATGGAATGGCGTGCTACCAGTATGTTGATCATTAGTACAATCGCCACTACCGCAATGGTAAGAACTACGGCGTTTGTCCCGTAGCGCATTTTTCGGCCGGTCAAGGCTGAATGCAACTTGCCTCCAAGAGATGTTTCAGATCTCATCAGCTCCACCTCCTTGAGTCTATGACTCTGACGGCAAGGAAGAGGAAGATAAAGATGAAGCTGACATAATACAGGACACTTGAGAGGTCTATAATCCCCTTTTGGAAATCGTCAAAACGCTTGAGAAGAGACAAATTGGCTATGGCGTTTCCAACAGGCCCTGTAACAAGGGCTTCAGCCCAGCCGAGAATCCAGAAAAGGAGGAGCAGGCCAAATCCGATCACACCGGCTACCATCTGATTGTCAGTTAGGGATGATGAGAACGTTCCTACTGCCAAGCAGCCGGCTCCGAAAAGAAACATTCCCAGATAACCGGAGTATATAGGGCCCATATCCGGATTTCCATACTTAATGAGAATAACAGGGTAAACCCAGGTTATAGCAAGATAGACCANATAGGTGAAGAGGCCTGCAAGATATTTGCCCACTACTATCGAAGTTATACTGACCGGAGATGTCATGATAAGCTCGTCTGTGCCGAGTTTTCGCTCCTCTGCAAGCTGACGCATGGTAAGGACAGGAGCGATAAAGAGAAAGACAAGTGCCATATTTCCTAATATCCCTTGCATGCTGGCATCATGTGTTGCCAACAGGATTATAGAAAAGAAGTAACCTGAGAGCATAAGGAAGACCGCACCCATTACATATGCCATAGGAGAAACGAAATAGGCGGCGACCTCCCTCTTGAAGATGAACCATACATTACGCACCGGACGCCACCTCCCTTTCGTCTTCTAACCTTTCTTCCGTGGTAAGCTTCAAGAATACATCTTCCAGACTCATGTCAATCGGCCTCATCTCAATAATCGGGCTGCCCTGCTCTGCCACGGCAAAGAAGATGTCCTCCCTCACGTCAGTTTTACCATCTGTCTCTACGACAAAGAGGATGCTTTTATCGTCGGCTGCAGCATCATCGGGTTCGATGAAAACGGAAACGACGCCGGGAATCCTCCTGATGAGGCTCTCAGTTTCGCCTTTCGGACTGCGAATCCGTACTGCTATCCGTCCCCGTCCTTCCAGTCTTTCAGAAAGTCCTTGCGGAGTGTCTGAAGCAACCAGTCTCCCGTTATTGATAATAAGGACCCGGCTGCAAATCATACTGACTTCAGGTAGGATGTGAGAGCTTAGGATGATAGTATGCCTCTCTGCTAAACTGCGGATGAGATTACGAATCTCAATAATCTGTCTTGGGTCAAGGCCTGCAGTAGGTTCATCCAGTATCAGGACCTCGGGATTCCCGAGAAGAGCCTGGGCCAATCCCACTCTCTGCCTGTACCCTTTGGAAAGGTTACCAATGACGCGACTTAAGACACCGTCTACGCCGGCTGCTTCGGCTACAGAGATTATTGCAGCTTTCCTGTTCGGCCTTGGAATGCCTTTCAATTCACTGACAAATCGCAAGTAGCCGCCGACCGTCATCTCACGGTAAAGCGGAGGGTTTTCAGGCAGGTACCCGATTCTCCGCCTGGCTTCCATCGCGTCTTCAAATACGTCAAAACCGTCTACCTTGACCGTGCCGGAGGTGGCAGCAAGGTATCCGGTGATAATGCGCATAGTAGTGGTTTTCCCTGCGCCGTTTGGGCCCAGGAATCCGAGGACCTCGCCTTTGTCAACGGAAAAGGTGAGCCCCTCAATCCCTCTGGCCTTACCATATCTTTTAGTAAGGTCCCTTACCTCAATCAAGGAACACGATTCCTCCTTCCCACGCTTGCCTCGAGAATACTAGGTTAATTTTCTCTAGAAGCCCGTAAAATCCTTTATATTTCCGTAGCTCCAATGGCCCTTCTCTTTATGCCCAACGCTTCTCTACCTTAACATTTTTGAAGTAGTATTTACAAATCTCTTCGTGGTGTTTTCCCATCTTTGCCATATTGTGTGCACCCCATTGGGACAGTCCGACCCCATGTCCGAATCCCTTTCCCTCCATCACGACTTTGCCGTCTGCGACTTCGAGTCTCGTGAGGAAATTCGATCTCATGCGTAAAGGGTCCAACGCGATTCTGAGGTCGTTTCCGCCTATCGTTGTCACCTTCCCTGAGTGGTGGACTGCTATTGTTTCGGCACGTCCTGACGGTCCGCGTTTAGCTATTGTCATGTTCTCAATGCCTTTTGCGCTTAGATCCCGGCTTTTGCCAAGGCAGCCTCGATTTCTCCTATGGAGAATTCCGCCTTCCACCTGCGGTCTGAAAGAGGGACGTCTTCCGTATCGTCGGGGCTGTCGCGAACAACGGTGTAGGGAGGTTCTTCATCAGTAAAGTTCAGGCCCTCCTTGGCCAAAGCCGTTTTTCCACCGGAGTTGGAGTGGAACCACGCATTGATCAGCTTCCCTTCCTGTGTCAGGACCTTCCCTCGGGTTTCTTTTACCGCTGCCCTTATTGCATCATTGACGTTTTCCGGTTTATATTCCTGGGCCTTTTCGAACCCGGCCTGGATATCTGAACCCATAGGACCTTTTCCTCCGCTTTCCTCCAGTGCCTTCAAGGCAAATGTCCTTGCCACTATAGCCTGGGCAGCAAGAGCTTCGTGCGGCCAGTGGTTCTTCATCTCTCCGGCTACCACTGCGGCGACGTATTCCTCCATGGGCAGCTCAAGGACTTTGTTTTCGGTATCAATATACAACCTGATGGTAGGCTCCTTCCCCAGCGCAGTTTGTCTTGACCTTGAAATACCGAAGGCTATGACTATCACGGCAACGATTCCTATGCCAATCCACGTTAAGGTTTTCCTGCGATTATCAGTCATCGGCACACACCTCGAATCCTAGTCATGTCTTTCGATCTCACTGTTCTAGGTGAGACTTCTGCAGGTCCCGGTGAGACTTCTTCAGGTCCCACTGTTCTACAGGTAGTATGCTCAACGACAGGATGTAGATAGCCGGATTTTCTGAAAGCTCCTCTGTGCTCGTCTGTTCTCTTCTGTTCTCCTCTGTTCTCCTCTGTTGACTTTGTTACGGGGTTGCACATGGTTTTGGGAAGGTGGCCGATGTTGCAACCTTTATTGCAGTTATCTGCTGCCCGAATAAGAAACGTACTCGCACATTACTATGTGGCCGATGTTGCACTCGGGGACGGCGCCTCTGGCGGAGGCGCCTTGAACAAAATCCGGCCCGAAGGCTAGTGGCCGGATTTTGACACCCCTCGTTGCAAGCATCGGCCACCCTGCTGAGAGTAAACGTATGACGCTGAACGAAAAGCATTACAGTCCTCACTGCAGGCACCTGCCGCTCAGCGTAGCTCGATACAGGCAAATGACTGTTAGTCATGCACCTAGGGCACTTAGGTTTCCAGGCCTGTTGGATTGGCGCTCACCATGAGCCGAATATTGGCCGGGAATACCTCAAAGGGGTATAAATGGTTTTCGGGAAGAGCCGTTTGCCGGTCAAAAGNAGCNNAAANGAGGCTGATTGGCTCTACTGGAGAGCCGTTCATAAGCGTAAGTAGGCCCGATCAAACGTGATTGGCTCATCTAGTCAGCCAATCAAGTATCAAAAGTCCTTTAAATCAGTTGCAATGGCTTAACACTTGAGCCAGTCTCGCTCGCTGAAACCTCAAGAACGTCGTAGTTGGCTCACGATGAGAGCCGTTCCGTCTTTGAGACAGCCTAAAAGCAGCCGACTTGGCTCGTGAGAAAAGCCGTTCATCCGGTGGAAGCGTGCAAGACAAGCCTAACTGGCTCAAGACAAGAGCCAATTAGGAGCCGAGAGTGCTCAGAATGGCCAGGAATGGCTCACCGGCAAAGCCAATCAGGAGCCTAAAGAACCTCGAATCACTGTGAATGGCTCTCCAGGAGCGCCACTCGAGCGCTGAAATAGCGTCCGGTCACACCTATTGGCTCATCGCGTGAACCACTTCCGGGCGCTAAAGCCCCGAAAACCCCGTGATCGGCTTAAGCGGTGAGCCGATCATCGGAAAAAGGCATGCGGGCCAGAGAAAGTTGGCTCACGAGATAAGCCGATCTGTAGCTAAAAGCCGTGAAGCCAGGTATTGTTGGCTCACAAGATAAGCCAATCTTCGCCTAAGAGTCGTGAAAGCGGACAACATTGGCTCATGGGAAGAGCCAACATGGCCCCAAAAAGCGCCTAGATACATAAGAACGGCTCATGGCGGGAGCCGTTCCACTCGGTTAAAGCTTTCACAATGCCCATATTGGATCAGCGCGTGAGCCACTCCATGGCCGAGTGAGCTCCATAGGCACTTACCTAGGTGCTAGATAATGCGGTTCCGTGCCAAGACACCTATGAATGTGCCTACGGCAGCAATAGGTGTAAGTATGGCTCCCAGTATCAGGGCACGTCCAACGGCTGCCCCTGAGAGCATTCCCAGCTGACCGGATACGCCCAGTAATGCCGGCAAAGTCATCATGAATCCGGCCAGCACAAGGCCAAGCATAATACTGAAAAACCCGGCAAATATCCCACCGGCTATCGAAGAGGTCAACATACCCAGGAGAAACCCTGTAATCAATGCCCCAGCAAACACTAAAGCGGTGATGTAATCCTGGGCAGCTTCAATAGGTGACAGAAGAGGAAAGGCCTGGCAGGTAAAGAGTCCGCACATGAATATTCCCATGAGAATAACACCGGCGACTATCCTTTTCCTACTCATGCCTCATTACCTCTATCCAGCGGCACTACAGCATTTGTAACAAAAACCTTGGTGCCCAGGCGCGGCATGTCAAGAAGACCTGATATCCTTATAGACCAAGCCTCTTTGCCCCCAGCAACAAGCTCTGTCTTGGTATCAGGCACGTCTATCTCAAGAACCACTTCTCTCTTGCTGCCTCCCGGCAACTCTAAAGGCCTGGCCCACCATTCGTAGTTGCGTCCCCATATATACTGTCCGTCAAGGTACACTANGGATCGCACAGCTGTAATAGGTAAATCCCATTCACTCAGGTTCTCGAAACTTACGTTTATCTCAATCGTATACCCGGAGCCTTCCTGTCTTAATGTTACTCCTGACACTGTAGTCTGAAATCCGGCTGCCGCCGTCGCAGCTCCGAGATAGTTCTTAGCAGTCGCCCATGTTAGTGCCACCCCGCAGACAGCCAAGACAACCATAATAATGAGAACAATCCTGTCCCCACGAGCGTNCCCTCTACTATTCATTCTCACAGAACCCCCTGTTCAGGACCGAACCTGTGATCTCATAGGGGGATATCCTAGATCTGCTCACACCTATACCGCAATCAGCAGATAAAACAAGCCTCTCCAACCGATAATCACCCAATAGCGAAATGACATGCCACTAAGTGGTTGTCCTCAGCAGGAACCAGTTCAGGCTCTACTTCCTTGCAGATATCCTGTGCAATAGGACATCTAGGATGAAGCCTGCACCCACTCGGAGGATCAACCGGGCTCGGGACTTCGCCTTTCAAGACTCTTCCGAAGCCTTTTTTCTTCGGATCCGGAACAAACACGGCACCTATGAGAGCCTGGGTGTACGGGTGCAGAGGATGCTTAATCAAGCTGTCGGTGGGACCCTTTTCAACGATTTTCCCTAAGTACATTACGGCTATCCGATCGCAAATATGACGCGCAGTAGCTAAGTCGTGAGTAATGTAGAGGAACGTAACTCCTCTTTCCCGAGACAGACTCAACATCAAGTTGAGAATCTCTCCTCGGATGGATACGTCGAGCATTGACACAGGCTCATCAGCGACTATGAATTCAGGGTCCAATACAAGAGCCCTTGCTGCTGCAATTCTCTGTCTCTGTCCGCCTGAAAGCTCGTGCGGGTATCTGTAAATGTACTCTTCAGGAGGTGTCATTTCCACATCCTCAAGAACCTTTTCAACATAACGCAAGGCGTCATGTGAATTCTTGACGATCCCCTGTATCTTCAGAGGCTCTGATATGATCCTGAAAACATCCAGGCGTGGGTTCATTGACTCATACGGGTCCTGGAATATGATCTGCATTCTTTGTCTGAGCATCTTCATCTCTTCGGCGCTCAGAGCAGTCACATCTATACCTTCAAAGGTAACTTTACCTGCAGTCGGCTCAAGCAACCTCAGTATCGTCCTGCCCATGGTCGTCTTTCCACAACCGGACTCGCCGACAACGCCGAAGAGCTCGCCTTTCTTTATATCAAAGCTGACTCCGTCAACAGCCTTTACAGCCCGCTCAGGCTCCCTCCGTACGATCTCGACTAAGCCTCGACGCACCGGAAAATACTTTACAAGGTCCTCTACCTTAAGAATGACTTCGCCAAGCTCCGCGCTTCTCTCGGGTTCAAGTGCGGTTACTGCGCCCATATGTCGACCCCCCTCTCAAGCATATCTACCCTGTGGCAGGCAACTTTGTGACTATTTGACCCAATCTCCAGTAATTCAGGCTCCTCTTCCTTACAGATGTCTATAGCCAGCGGACATCTGGGATGGAATCTGCAGCCTGTGGGGGGTGCTAACAAATTCGGTGGAAATCCCGGTAATGATCGCACGCGACTCCTCTCGGCTTTAATATTGGGGAATGCTTTTACAAGCCCCATGCCATAAGGATGCGTAGGATGATCAAAAACATCAAAAACACTGCCATACTCGACAATCTTTCCTGCGTACATAATGGCGATGTCATCACATGTCTGGGCAATCACTGACAGGTCATGGGTGATGAGCATCATGGAAAGATCCAGCCGTTTTCTAAGATCTTCCATAGCCTGCAAAACCTGCGACTGGACCATCACATCCAATGCAGTAGTGGGCTCATCAGCGATGATGATATCCGGATTGCAGGCAAGGGCCATAGCTATTACAACCCTCTGCTTCATACCGCCGCTGAATTCATGGGGGAACTCTTTATACCTCTTTGGGTTGATACCCACCATATTCAGGAGCTCCCTCGCTCGTTCCGCCGCCTCTTCACGGGGGACATTCTCATGAGCCAGTATCGCCTCTACAATCTGGTCACCTACTCGGTGCACCGGGTTGAGGGCGTTCATCGCACCTTGGAACACCATGGATATCTTCTTCCAACGGATGGATGTCCTGAACTCTTCGTCACCCAGCTTGGTGATGTTTACACCGTCAAGATTGACTGAACCACCGAGGATCTCGCCGTTACTGGGAAGCAACCTTAGGACTGTAGAAGCCATGCTTGTCTTTCCGCATCCGGACTCACCTGCTATACCTAAGGCTTTCCCTCTCTCAATATCAAAGCTCACTGAATCTACTGCCTTAACATAGCCGCGAAGAGTCTTGTAGTACATCTTGAGATCTCGTACTTCAAGTAGAGCCATGGTTATGATCTCTCCCTGTATCTTGGATTGAGGATCTCATTGACTGTATTGCCAATGAACACGAAGGCAAGGCTCAAGAATGTTATAGCCAGCCCCGGCGGCACCAGCCACCACCATGCAAGCGTGGTGAATGCGCCGAATCCTCTCGCATTGTGTAACATACGTCCCCAGGTAGCGACCCTTGGGTCACCAAGCCCCAGGAAGCTAAGGGCGGCTTCTGTCAATATTGCTGACGGAATACGAAGTACCATGCCAGCAAATACAAGAGGCAGTACGTTAGGAAGTATATGGATAATCATCACGTAAGCATCGGATGCGCCTGATGCTTTGGCTGCTTCCACAAAAACGCGCTCTCTCAAGGACAGAGTCTGCGAGCGAACCAACCTAGCTGTTCCCATCCATGCGAATGCTGAAATCAGAAGTACTATGTTCCAAACGCTCTTCCCAAGTAGCGCACCGAGGATTATGAGGATTGGCAGATCCGGAATAGCCATAAGAACATCGACAATCCTCATTATGAACTCATCGACTACGCCGCCTAGATAACCGCTTATAATCCCCACCGCAGTCCCTACAGCCACTGAAATGGCAGCGGCTGAAAGGCCGATGGAAAGTGAGATTCTTGTACCGTACACCAGCTGAGTCCACAGGTCTGCACCCATATGGTCAGCGCCTAGCAATCCGTGGACAGTGCCGGGAATGTAGAATTCCGGATCACTGATATACACGCGCGTCGGTTCTTCTCCGGGAATGGTCCGCGCTATCAGCAATAACGAGTAATCTCCTCTTGACGAGAAGATTCTTGGAGCGGGGTCATCAAAAATCGTCATTCCCAATCTCTGCTTCAGACTTAAATCTCTCGAGTCTATCCTTGCAGGTTGATTTGCCAGCTGTCCTGATNCTGATTTACCCCATAAGCTGTATCGTTTCCCTTCGGGTGTTTCTATTACAAATTCCAATTCCGTCTTGGAATCGGAAGGCGCTTCTATCCAATAATTGAAAGTCAATCCGAAAGTCTTTGGAGCACTGTAGTTGTACGGAAGAGTATATGAAAGCGTAACCACGCCCTGCTCCGGCTCTTTCGGATACTCTTCAACCTCGAGAACATCGATCTCCTCTTCAGAGACAACCTCATCTCTCACAAAAGGTTCAAATTGAATAACACTTAACGGAGAGTCATCCGACTCTGCAGGTGCGAGGCCTCCTCCTACTGCCTCGCTTACTGTCCACTCTTGGGAACCCAGAGATATCCTTACACTTGAAGGAGCGTCAGCAAACTTCGGAAGAATGGATCTGAACCAAGCCGGTGCAGCGATCCTGTCTGCCAAAAGGATCTCCTTAGGGGTGTAAGGGGTTAAATACGGAGCAAAGATCGCAACAAAAACATAAAGACTGACTATGGCAAGCCCGACCATTCCTAAAGGTTTTCTCCTGTACTGCTCCCAAAACGTCGGCGCACCTATCTTCGTTTGCGTCTTGTTCTTGCTCATTTTGCTCCACCTTCCCCTACCCGGATCCTTGGATCTACGATTCCATACACTACGTCAGCTGCAAGATTGCAAGTCACCACTGCTAAGGCAATAAGGTAGAAAGCTCCCTGCGCCGCCGGGTAATCCTGTTGCATAACTGCGTCCAGCAAATACTTACCTACTCCGTGCCAGGAGAAGATAGTCTCTGTAATAACAGCTCCTGCCACCATTCCCGGAAGAGCGCTGAATATCAGCGTAACAATGGGAGGCAGGACACTCCTTAACGCATGGTGGCGCAATACTGTTTTTTCATGCAGGCCCTTTGCCCTCGCAGTAACTATATAATCCTGCCCAAGTGCCTCAAGCATCGTATTCCGTGTATAAAGCGCCCAGGATCCGAAAGCTATGACTACGNTACTGCCTGCAGGTAGGATCAAGTGGTGAATTCTGTCCAAGAGCTGCAGGAAGAATCCGTCAGGCGGAGGCGCACTCATAGTGCCGTGTATCGGCAAAATCGGTATATAGTAGCCAAATAGCATTAACAAGAGCAACTGTATCCAAAAGGACGGCACAGCATAAGCAAAGAGGCCGGCTCCTGTTACAAAGCTGTCAGCGAACGTTCCTCTTTTCGACGCAGTATAGACCCCTACTGAAATCCCGATCATAGTAGTTAAAACAAAACTGCTCAAGAACAACACCATAGTGTTGGGGAGCCGTTCCTTCAGCTCATTAATCACAGGCCTTCTGGTAGAAAACGAAAGCCCCAAATCGAACTTGGCGAGACTGCCGATGTACTTTACGTATTGTACAAGCGGAGGATCATCAAGGCCGAACTGTCTCCTAAGTTCGGCTTTAGCTTCGGGAGTAAACATAGGGTCTATTATCATTTTTGTAGCATCACCGGGCATCAGACGGAAGATAGCGAAGTTGAACGATATTATAACAAACAACACTATCAACGCATAGCCCAGTCTTCGCAATAGATACCTTGAATAGCCCAAGCGGCCTCACCTCACTAACCTAACCTGGCGTGTCACCTTAGCACTCGCCAGCCCCTACCTAATTCCGCCGCCCCAGATGCTCCGGGGCGGCGGACATAGTTCAGGTATCACTCTACACTCGCATTAACCCCTACCGGAGGCATTTATTTAGTTTGCCGGAAGCCTCCAGTAGATGGGGTTCTTCTTCAGCCTGACATACTCGCCTACCTTGTACTGATCGAGGATGAACGGACCATGTCCAATGAGCTTGGTGAGGCCGGAAACCTCAGGATGTGCCTCAAGCCACGGCTCAAAGGTGTTGTAGTCTTCTACATCCTTCCAGATCCAATCAGGCAGGAAGTTCAGGTCTGCCCTGTAGAGGTGCCAGTAGCTTACGGTTTCAAAGTAGACCTTTACAGTGTAGTCGTCAGGGCATTCCACTTTGACAACCTTCTGCACATTGTCGAGGTACCTCGGAACCTGGTTCTCCTTCAAGTATTCGACGGTGAACTTGACATCCTTGGATGTGAACGGAGTACCGTCGTGCCACTTGACACCTTCCTCCAGATGCCATGTTATAACAGTACCCTCCTGACCAGGCGCAGGCTCCCAGGTTTCAATATCCCAGCTCTTAGCCAGCCACGGAATGTCCTGCATTGTGTCAGGATCGACTTCCATCATACCGTCGTAGAGCCTACCCATGACTTCCCACTCGTAAGCACTGCTTCCGGTGCACGGGTTAAGGACCTTCGGCTCTTCAGGAAGCAGCCAGCGGACTGTTCCGCCTTTGCCNNTGACCGGTTTGATGTTAAGAGTTGTCCACTTGTTTGTATAGTTAGCCGCGCCATAGCCGTGCATCGGGACATAACCTTCGAACCTGTCCTTACGGAAGGCATCCATGTACGGCCTGGAGTACAGGACTGTGTACGGCTGTCTCCTGGCAAGGATCAGCTGAGCCTCGTCTGCAGCCTGCTTTGCGACTTCTTCATTGGGTGCATCGTATAGTAGCTCCAGGACTTTGTCCAGTTCAGGATCGCGGATACCAGGGTTGTTGTATCCGGCTTCAACGTCGTTNGATGAATGGAAGAAGTTCCATAGTGACGTGGGTATACGGCTTAGGCTCCACGCCAGCATATACATGTCGAAGTCATGGTAATCGATTTTATCCAGCATAACCGGGAAGTCCATTGGCTCCGGCTCTACAGGCAGATTTATTGCCTGGCATGCTTCGGCAATGATTTTGCCAAGCTCTGCTGAGGTAGGAGCAACTTCGTATGTAGGTGTATAGATAGTTATCTTACGCATTGGCTGTCCGGTTTTGGGGTCAATCCTGATCCCGGTAGCCGGGTCTACAGTGTACCCTGCTTCGTCCAGAAGCCTCTTGGCCTCTTCCGGATTATACGGATAGGTCGGCACCTCGTCGTTGTAGTATGCACTGGACGGCGGCAAGAAAGCAGCCAATGGCAACATGTAGCCTTCAAACAGTGTCTGGATTATGTTGTCACGGTCTACAACATGTGCGATTGCCTGACGGAGAACGTCATCAGCAAGCGGCTCGCGCCTCATGTTGTAGCAGAGATAGAACATATGGAAACCATAGTTCATTGTAATCTCTGCGTTGGGGTTATCCTTAATAATATTGATGTCAGCAGGCCTTGTCAGGCCGGGGAGTACGTCCACGTCTCCACGGTTGAACGCAATAAGCTGCGCNTCAGGGTCTTTAATAATCGGCATGATAATCTGGTCTACATACGGTCCGTAGGGTTCCCATCTGGCCTGTCCGGCAGTGATGCTTCCGTACGTCATTGCCAGGATCAAGCAAATGGCAACAGGCAACAGGAATCTTCTCACCTTCACGATTCTACCTCCTTCAAATTATATTGGCTTGAGACCAATAAAATCTAATACTCTTCCACGCTAGACTACTCGTTTGGGGTTAAGCACCACCCCCTTGCTGGGTACTTGCATAATTCTAACCGAATGGTTGTGCTTTTCTTGCTTTGATTATACTTAAGAATACCCATAAAGGGTTAGCTTTGCAAGGCACATCATACATTTCCACATGATATGCGAAATTCCTTCTTTTTCGTAAGCCTAATATGGCATGTCTCGCTGAATCAGAGCCAAATTCTAAAGGTTCTCTACCTGTAAAAACCCGGGATATCGCCATGTACTGAACTCGCCACTATACTCGGGATACTGCCTCTGTAATCTAAACGCCCTTCAACTGTTACTATAGGTGCAGTAAACATTACACCTTTACACTGTTTATATGTATCCTCAAAGACAGTAACATCAAGAAGTCCGGTTTCATCTTCAAGGGAAAAGAAGACCACAACCTTACCGCTTTTTGTCGGAGGCCTGTGCGGCCTTATTACAAGCCCTGCCACTTTGACAAATGTCCCGATAGGCAGCTTTTTAGCACAGGATGTACTGGCTATATCATCTTTATTCAACTGGACGCGCAGCAATTCCATTGGATGTAAAGCGGGATGCAGCCCGAGTGTACGGAATTCCCACTTGAATTTCTCTCTCTCCGAAAAGTCTTCTATCTGTGGAAGATTCATAGAACCCCGTAAGGCTTTTGGAATCGCCCACAGCATTGCCTTGCGATTACTATGGATATTATCAAATGCCCCGCAAAGTATCAAATTCTCAAGAAGATCCCGTGGTATAGATACACGTCGTATAAAGTCAAAAAGAGAGTCATACCCTGCTTGCCCGCGAGACCTGATTATCTCCCGGGCAAGATCTTCCTCCATACCGCGGACTTGCCTGAGCCCTATCCGTATAGCCCCATCTTCAACTGTGAATTCATATAGGCTCCTGTTTATGTCCACAGGAAGGATCCCAACTCCGCGCAGCCTCGCTGCAAGGCATATTGTATTGGGAGGATAAAACCCCATAGGCTGATTGTTGAGTATAGCTGCGTAAAACTCAGCAGGGAAATGCTTTAAGAGGTAGGCAGTTTTATAAGAAGTGTCAGCAAATGCAGCGGCATGTGCCTGGCAAAACCCATAGCCTGCATAACCTACTATATAGGATAAAATTGTTTCCGCTACGTCCGGCGCTACTCCGTTTTGGATAGCTTTTTTTACAAACTCTTTTCCTATCTCATCCATTTCCGCCCTGGAACGATGGCGGGTCATGACCTTCCTCAACCGGTCAGCTTCCCCAGGGGTAAAGCCTGCAATTGCACTTGCAATCTCTATTACTTGCTCCTGATAAAGCACTACCCCGTAGGTTTTTTCAAGGATCTTTTCAAGGGCAGGGTGAATATAAGTCACCTCTTCCAATCCCCGCCTCCTTGCGATAAAAGGCTCCACCATATTCCCTTGGATAGGCCCTGGACGTATAAGGGCGATACTTGCAATTATATCCTCCATATCGCTTGCGCCCAGGCGTCCCTGGAGAGCTCTTTGCGCAGGGCTTTCCAGCTGAAAGACACCGATTGTCTCACCTTCGTTGATCATCTTGTACGTAGCATCGTCATCCAGCGGTATTTTTCCAAGATCGATTCCAATGGAAGATGTGGAATCCTCTATAGCCGAAAGCATGCGCAAAGACAGTAAATCCAACTTAATAAGGCCGATCTCTTCCACATCATCATTGTCCAGCTGGATGATGACATCGCCTCTTGCAGATACTTGCAGAGGGGCAACTTCCGCAAGAGGGATCCTGCTTACAACCAACCCACCCAAATGGGTGCCTATATGCCGTGGCAAACCTGCTAAATCGTGACATATCTCAAAAAGCCGTAAATACTCATTAAATGAAATATCTCCGTTATAAAGTTCAGGGTATTTCTTTATAGCAGTTTTAATCTCATCAGCATATACGTGCGGCAAGCGTTTTGCGAGCCTGTCTAAGTCGATTTCTGAGATGCCCATAACCTTCCCTACGTCACGGACAGCGGATCTGGCCTTAAAAGTATTAAATGTGCATACAGTCGCTACATGCTCCGTGCCGTATTTGCGCCTGACATAACGCTTTACTTCATCCCTTCTTCGGGCATCAAAATCCACATCAATATCAGGCTTTTGCGCCCGTTCAAGGCTTAAAAACCTCTCAAAGATCAGCCCCCGCTGAATAGGGTCTACATCAGTTATGAAAAGGCAATAGACTACTGCTGAATCTGCAGCAGAACCCCTTCCTGCAAATCTTATCCCCTCACCTTTGGCAAACCTCACAATGTCCCAGGCAACTAAAAAATAGTCTTCATACCCCAGCGTGCAAATGACACTAAGCTCATGTTCAAGCCTTGACTCTATTTTCGGCGTAATCTTTCCGTAGCGGACCCTGGCTCCTTCATATACCAAGCTCCTTAGATACTCTGCTGAAGTTGTGCCGCAAGGCAAAGGGAATTCAGGAAAAAGCTTTCCGCCCGGTAAAACGTTGGATTCACATCTTGT
>JGI24712J26585_10002007_pt1 | contig 16965 bp, 19 predicted proteins | sample BioPla3DNA2_FD_26585 | JGI IMG/M metagenome (IMG submission 26585) | reverse complement strand
TATTATGTTTTAACTTAATTTCCAGTGTTTCACATCTATTAGTATCATACATTTCTTATTTTCATCTGCAGTTCCCCGCATCCTTCCTCCTTACACCTAAAGAACNTGTACTTTTTGGTCCGTTTCTCGAACTCCCAGTTAGCTTTTCCCATTTCGTCTATCTCATCTCCAAATGTGTATATGGCTAACTTATGCAACCACAGTTTAGACTTCAATGCGTACATTTGTTTATTTACTTGCTTCTTAGCTCCTTGTATGATTTCGTATTTTTCATTTAGGTCTGCTGATTTTTCTATTAATTCTGCCAAGTCCTCTAAGTCCTTACTTATTAGCCTGTGTCTTACTCCGAGCTTTATATCTTCATAAGATACTTCATTTACATTGTCTCCGCGTATTGCGTAAGATACCCCCAGGCTAGTATCTCCCCTTGTTGATTCTCTTTTGTATTCAAGCCCGACCTGCCTAAATTCTCCAGTTCTTAAATCTATTCCTGCTTTTAATACTTCTGCTATATATTTGTTATCATACCCTACATAAGGTCCTAATAGGTAGCTATCCTCTAATCTTAACCCGCATTCTTGCGCTAACGCTAGAAGATCTTTCTCCTGTCCCCTCAATAACTTCATCTGTAATTTATAGTCATTCATCATTCTTACCATTTCCATAATGTCTTTGTTATTTACTAAAGACCTTTGGGCATTATATTTAGTTATTAAGGGAATTTTAGTTAAGTCTATATAAAAGTATTCTAATTTACCTGTTGTTATTTGATACTCCTCATCTCGTTGTAGATTGGCGACACTCTCTATTTTTTCTATAGCACTATCGTTTTTATATACGTTACTCAATAACTCTCTACCGAATACATCTACTAGCTTATTTACTCCATCAATTGTTATTCCAATTATCAGTTGATCTAAATAAAGTTTACCATTGCTTATTAACTTTTTAGCTCTATGTATATAAGTAGGGACATTTATGCTACTTCCTTTAAACGGTATCTCCACATGCCCTATAACCTTAAATGGTAATGTTGCATTAAGCGATTCTTCAGTGTACCCTATGAACGGCGTCGATACTCCTCCTATGTTATCTTTAATAAATCGTTCCCCTACTTGTGCATTGTTATAATTTCCCTCCGCCTCGTACTTATCCTCCTTATTCATTACTATTATTCCAGATGTATATTTTACTATTTCCATAAGTGTTATTAAATCTTTTATGTCTTTTACAACCTCTCGCTTAGCCTCTTCTTTTTTAACCTCTTGGATTTCTGCTCCTCCTCCGGATGTATCCTTTTCTTTACTTAAGTCTACATCATTACCCTTGCGGTCAACCAACTTGAACCATTTAGCTAACCTAATAGTATCTTCATAAGTATACCTCTTAACCTCCCCATCTATTAGCACTTCACACCATACCCTATTGTCATGATTGATTTTCCCATTGTATATTGCAGTATTGCCTATATCCACTAACTGACCATTAGTGTGTTTCATCATAGGTAAATCGCTTAACTTGAATCCGTCTAAGTACTCCAACTTACTTCCGGATACCCTTACCTGGTCGTTGGAGAATTTCGCCCTGACTAGTTCCTGTAGTAATATGCTCTTATATATTACTCCCACAGTTCCCTTCTCATTGAATTCTTTAGCCGTTCCTTCTACAACGAATCCTATTAGATTATTGTTGTCACCTACTATTGACTTTACTAAACGCATAATGACCCCTCCCCGTTATCCATGTTTATACCAAGCTATCTATATCATCATAGCTAGCATCCGAACCTATATTATAATTAGCTATAAAGATTTCCTCTCCTGCCAATGCGTCCTCAGCTGTCTTTCCTGCCATCGTATATACCAACTTAAAAGGCTCAATATTTGCCCATCTATACAATCTCCTAGCTTTAACACTATCATCAAGTGTCATAAGCCATTTGCATTCGGTTTTCTTACATAAGTCAGCTAATTCTTTATGAGGGAATCCAAAATGTGTATCCCCTCCCTTGCCGTATAAACCGCTTTTCTCCTGCGCTATGTAGGGTGGGTCTAAGAATATGAAAGATTTATCCTTATCTACATCTGCCATTGTTTCTTCAAATGAAGCGTGAAGTATCTCTACCTTTTGCAGTAAGGTAGACACATCTATCATTCTATTTACATCCGATAGTTTGAAATCTATAAATTGTTCCTTAGAAAGTGTTCCAGAGTCTCCCATACCAGAGAATGAGATTCTATTCACTATAAAAGTCCTTGCGGCTCTTTCCGGTAATGATAGATTATTGCAATCAATAGTAGTTAAGAATTTCCAAAACTCTTTAGCCTCTTCTATCGCATCTTTATAGACGCTTTCATAGTCGTCATCGCTTTCATACATTTGCTCCAGCTTAAATTTTAGTGGCGCCTTTTCAGTTACCCATTTTTTAGCTATGCTAGCTGCTTCATCCGCCCCGATTTTAACCCCTTGCCAGAAAGCCCATATTTCAGGGCTAAGGTCACCAACAATTAATCTCTTAGCTGTATAGATGTTACTCTGAATATATCCTAATGTCACACTTCCTCCTCCGAAGAACGGTTCTCTCCAATCCTCTATTCCATCCGGAATTAATGGTAGTATTAAAGGTAATGCCTTATGCTTACCTCCAGGATATCTAAGTGGTGACCTGATTGCCATTAATTGCACTCCCCAATCTTCTCTCGGTATTTTTAAGATATCTAACTGCATCCATAGCATTTACCAAATCTACAGAAGTTAGCGTATTTAGCTCATCTATAAGGTCATATATAAGTATTTTGTTCTGCATACTCATCTTATCTGCTCGCATAAGTTTTTTCTCTAGCCTATCTATGTAATTCGAGTAAACAAGTAATTCNGGTACTGTGCTAAGACTTTCCTTAGCCTGCTTACTATCTAATTTTTTAACTTCCCCAGCTAACTCTTTACCATCTATGAAGTATTCCTTTATAAATTTTACAGCATCTATAAAGCTTATCTCTTCCCCATTCTTTTGCCCCATAAATTTCCTATGTAGATTTATAACATCTCCACCAGCTCTACAGCCAAANCAATAGAATGTATTGGTTTCATCATAGTACCTAAATGAAGGCGTATCCTCATCNTGTAGTGGACATAGTGCCACAGGTCTTGCCTCAAAATCTACTTTGTATAACGAATAATAAGTTTCTAATTCAGGTATTATTATTTCATCGAAGTATTTTTGTATAGATACTTTTATCTTAATATCATTAATTGTCTTATTAAGGTCAGTTATATTGCTCAGAGTTTATCCACCAGCCTATTATAATTTATATAATATCATACACAACTGTATTACTCATTGTTTACCTTCTGTCAAATACACGATGTCCTCCATACTCCACTACAAATTGCTGAGACTCGTGCCACCCACTCCGTGTTACACTAGGAGCATAGAAATACATTACCCTATGTTTTACTATATAATCCCCATCGTCGAATATAAATTTAACCGAGTTTCTAACATTTTCATTTGGCTCTCTGTATCTAGTTGTGTATTGGAAATTAGCTAATACTTGACTTACACTTAATTTATCAGTAACCATGGAATCTCTTATAGCTTGAGCTACTACCGCTGCCGCTTCAAAGGTTAACCCTGATGTTTCTCCCATAACTACTGACTCCACTAGCTTTCTGTCGCTATCAGTTAGATTTATGACGGTTCCCTCATATTCATTATTTTCTTCATATGCCTGTAGCTTATCTATAGTTGTTTCTTCCTTCTCCCTTATATACTCATCCACATATCCCCGGTGCTCTTCATCTACAACCTTGGCTTGTGCATACTCATCAGAAGATACCCCTAAAGTATTTCCATTTCCCAGGTTATTTTCGTTTTCTAATGCGTACACATAATTACTTATTTGCATTATAATTCCTACAGATGTTAATACAATTGCTATTATAAGTACTATTTTTATACACATGCCCTCAGTAATCTTATCCACCCACAAAACCCCCTACTAAACTCTTAACTTAACTTAATTTACCTTCGAGCTTTTAGCCACGACATAAGAAAAACCGACCAGATATCTCATCTAGTCGGCCTTATTTAACCCTAAGTATACCTTTTTAGTATTTAAGAATTCTTTTCAATGATTCCTCCATCATATCGCATAGCTTTACATTGTATTTACCGGTATTTCCTAACCTTTCTACCCTTCTTCATATAACTCTGTAGTAATGTCCAAATTTATATGCAATCTTAATTTAAGTCACTTGCCCTTATAGTATTTATCTTCGCCAGTTCACAGTTAACCCCACGTAATATTGGTACTCCGTTGCTCATCTGTATCCTAGCATTAGATACTAAGCCTCTTCTAGTTAACTCTACGACTTCTTTTTTTGTTTTTATGATTGGTACTCTACCTCTGTCTTGTATAACATAACCTAGTACGTGCTTACCGTTAATCACTCTTGCAGTTATTTCATATAATGCTTCAACAGTCTTTTTCTTAGTTTCTACCCCTCTTAATTTACCTGTATCTGCATCTATTATAGGTAGTTCACTTATTTTACAACCTACTCCCTTCATGACTATATCATTATTATATACTTGAGCCTTACAGTTGGTTATAAACCCTCCCAAAGCTAACTCCTGCACACTTTCCTTATTGACTAGCCTTCTACTCCCATCCCTAGTGCTCTCTAAATAGTACCCTAGTACTTTTACTCCTCGCATATGTCGAGCTTTTATAATGTATTTATTCCCATGTTCCATGTATTTTACCTCCAATTTACTGTCATATGCTTACACTCTCCGGATTATACCCTAAGTATATCTGCTCTACATCTTTATTAATTCGTTCAAATACATCTACTAATATAGGATCGAAATGTTTCCCCTTGTCATTCAATATTATCTGCAGTGATTCCTCATTGCCCATAGGTTTCTTATAAGGTCTTTCTGACCTCAATGCGTCATAGACATCTACTATAGCCATTATTCTTGCTAATAGAGGTATTTCCTCTCCCTTTTTACCCCTAGGGTACCCAGTACCATCCCATTTCTCATGATGATTTGATACTATATCTAAAGCAGCCTCTAGATATTCATTCCTGTAACCATTTGTTAAATTCATTATATTCTTAATTATTTTTTCGCCTATTTCTACGTGTGTTTTCATTACCTCAAATTCTTGAGCAGTTAGTTTAGATGGCTTATTGAGTATCTCATCCGGTATAGACACTTTTCCTACATCATGTAGCATAGATAACTGGGTTAGTTTATACGCATTATCGCTAGTCATACAATATTCGTAAGGAGTTCCTATAAGATTTACAAACATCAAGTAGCACAACTCTTGCACCCTAGTCAAATGCCCAAAAGCATACTTATCTCTAGATTCAGCCATTTCCGCCATCGCGTATATCACTGCCATGTGTGAGTCTACGGTGTACTCATTTACTTTCTCAATCTCTTTATACGCATCGCCTAACATATTTTCCAGTAAGTTGGCTCTTCTCTTTAGATCTATGCTTTCTATAAGTGCTAGTATAACTCCCCTATCAATCTCATCATTTATCCCCAAGTCTCTAAAGTGCCATATTAAGGCATCTTTATTCGCCTCTTTGATTACATGTATTTCTTCCTCGTTTCCTATATCTACTATAATAGCATCTAGGGGAATATAAATGTCTCCAATAGTACTCCTAGGAGTACTCCTCATTACCCTACACCCTAGCTCTTTTAATATAGCTACTAATTTAGTTATTTCTCCATTTTTATCCGATACTATCAGTATATTATACAATATAACCCCGCCTCAATGCACCATTGATTATTTGCTACTTGATAAATATTACTGATTATAGTAGATCTGTTTTAGGACTAATTATATTTTTACAACTGTTCCACTATACTTTCACTTGTTTATTATAAATATAGTATCTGATTACACCAATCTTTCACACTAGTCTCAGTGTTGTATTCCATATTTCAGTTAACTATTTAGCCATTAGTATCTTATAATTCTATACACTCCATGACATCCCACCATAGTCAATTGTAATATCTTTTGTAATTTTATTACTACCCCATTGTTATAATCATTATCAATGTATTTTGAACCCTTACAATTCTCCACCGAAAAATTCTAACTAGAATCACTATTACTGCTCCCACAATTTTATTCACTTGATTCATCTATATTTTCACTAGAATCCAGATTACTTTCTAGGTTACTATTTTTTACTGCCCCACAATCTTCTCACTTAGAATTGCTGAATTATGGGCTATTTATGTGAGCTATTAATTCTTTAATAACTGATTACCCTTCGCTATCTACTCCGCTATCCTCGGTGATATTCCTGTTATCATCTATATATAGGTTACCTGTTAATTTCACTACCACTCGTATAGGATGAGTTTCTCCTGGGTATGCCTTAACTAAGTCTGATTCCCCTACTATATAAACTTCATCTTTATCTGACTCGTCTTTGCCTCTAACCATCCATCCAGTGTCANATTANNATNTCCTTTACCAACTCCTTTTCTAAATACTTTTTTAGAATACTTAGGATCGCCTCGACAATTCATCAAAAACACCTCCTATAAATAGTCCTATAAAAAGAANAANCTTTGCCGATGACCATCTTACCCCTATGCTTTTTTGTTTGCCCAAATAGGTTTTAACGTGGCCGTTGCAGTAGTCCTAAAAATCATGTAGTTGCTCTACAATGCAATCTCATAGAAATTTAAGCGGCGGAAACCCCGGAATTGATTCCGGGGTAGTTGACGATTAACCCCCTTTGTCTGATAAATTATATTGCGTCCCCCCATGTAAGAACCCCCATGCCTGCCCCAACTACAAACCCAGTAATATGCGATATGAAAGCTATTTCCGATTGAGGATAATAGGCCATTAAATTAGGATATAACTTACCTTTTTCAAAGGGGATACCTAAACATGAGCCTAACATAGAAAATTCGTTTAAGTCTACTGCTGCTACGGGAGTAGTTGTTCTTAAAGAAGCAAGAGTAGCCAGAGAAGATGTTAGGGTACTCCCTCCGCTACTCCCTAATGAAACAATGCCGACTATTAAACTTCTTACAAATTTTCTTTGTTCTACTATCCTTATTTCAGGTGGTTTTTCAGGGTCGTACTCATCTAGTACTGAATCTGGTATATCCCCAGATAGTACACCNTTTACTAGTTCCTCAGGAATTTCTATTGCCTTTGCTATTTCCTCGCTTGTCAGTAGTTCGGACATACTTCTTATTTTATCGCCTAAGTTCAATGAATCTCACCCCTATTTTCTTTTAATATCCTCTGTATTATAAGCTTTATTAACCTCATTATACAGTTCCTTCCAGACTTCTCTATTAGCTATCTTACCTTCATCAGTAGCTAGATTAACTCCTACCCAGTCATTTGGTATTACCGCTAATGTCTTTACTCTGAACTTACTTTTACCTAGACCTTTGTTAAAGTCATCCTCTACCTCATCTAAACTTACTAAGTTGCTATCGTATCTATTTACTACAATTCTTATGTTTTCTGGTTTTACCCCCATGTATAATAACTTTCCGCCATACTCCTTGGTTTCTTCCCTAGAGAACTTATTTTGATCTACTACGGCAAATACCAAGTCTGACTTTGATAATACAGTATGCATGTATCGTTTTTCATAAGGAGATGGGCAGGTGTCCATTACAATCACATCAAACTGTGTCTTTAACTTACTAAATAACTTATCTATATCTTTACCAGAAATACTCTTCGACTGTATCTTAATTGAACCCGGTAAGATATATAGGTTTTCTGCTACATTTATCAAATGCTTGTCCAGTTTTCCTAAATTGTCGAAATAATTACCGTAATCATCTTGAATACCAAAGAATGCTGTTACATTTCTTCCTCCAAAGTCGAAATCACATAGTAATGTCCTCTTACCCATCTCAGCTATGACCTTGGCTATTGATACAGCAACAGTAGTCTTACCTACCCCACCCTTATTAGCATAAGAAGATATCATTAAAGCATTCTTTCTTTTATAATTAGATCCAGTGTAATTCTCTAGTAAACTCTTGACCTCCCCCAGTGCGTCCTCTAACTCGTTGCATTTATCCTCTAACTGCTCAACTCTTTCATTTAGCTCCTGTATTGCAGTATTAGAATTACTGCTTACTTCTTCTTTCTCGGAGCTTATAACTTCATCTTCACTCTCCCTCACATCTGTATCAACTTCAGTTGTACTCTCTACTTCCTTTGCATCTCCAATACCCAGTAGTAATAGGTCACTGTCATCTGGCTCTTCCTCTACATCCTCAAAGGTATTTAGCTTACCGCTAAAATGCATTTCTAAATCATTGTATAGTTCATCCCCGATATCCCTAAAGTCTCTGAAATTTCCCTCATTGACTATGCTAGTCTTTATAAAGTAAGCTATAGGTATTCCTAATTCTATCCCCTTCTTTATAGACTCTTCCAGAGAGCTCTCCACTTCCATCCCTAGGAATTTCTTTTTATACTCTCGCATCTCTTTATCAGTTATATTCAAATCTATCAAGACTATACCCACCTCACAGTAGTCGTATTTTTGATTAATTTTTTAACTATCTTTAATACTTAATTAATATCGAGCTATTTATAAAGTATATCTAGTGCATATAAGTGCACAAAAAATAAGCCGATTAATTGGCTTATTTAATATTTTACTGATAATTATTTTATCTCACTATACTAAGCATAGCTTTTAATTACAAATCTACCCAATATTAATAGTTATTAACTATGCTGTTAGTATTTCTCCATCTATCCATAATTCCCTTAAGCAGTCCTCAGCCTCCTTAATACTATGGAAAACTGTTGCGTGTCTTTTGTTTGGNGTTATGCTATATCTCCCAGCACCATCCACTATTACATAGTTGTTTTTGTCGTGCTTAATCAAGCACTTCTTACTTGTTTTTCTATAGGCTTTCTCTCTTTCTGCTACGTTACCCATAATAGCACCTCCGCAGCTTTTTTATTTATTTATCTATACTTTATAGTTTTATTCCTAGATCTTATAAATATAGTGGGAATACTCTTAATCTATTTATGTACTGCATATTTATAAGAAAGCAAAAATTAAGGGAGCATAAGCTCCCTTAATTGTGTTTATTTTATTTATTTGCTTATTATTTTATCGCATGTTCTCCTGAGCAAATTTAACTAGTCTCTTGGTTATTTCCCCACCGACTGACCCATTCTGTCGGGCTGTTAATTGTCCCTTATCTAAACTCTCATAGTTAGCCATCCCGAATTCGTTAGCTATTTCGTTTTTCATCTGATTTAGTTTGTCGTATGCATGAGGTACCAAAAGTTTATTACTATTATTTCTAGCCATTTTAGAACCTCCCTTTGTCTTATTTAATTTTTAACCTAACTCTATTATATCCCTAAATTTGATTTATATACTTCCAATTTGTTCTATAACCACAACTTACTGTTATATTATATACAATGTAACGCAAAAGAAACGCCTACTCATTTTTCCAGAGTAGGCGTTTTCGTATAATTGATTTGCAAATGGCAAACCCTTCAGTTACATTTATTATACCACTTACAGTCATATTTGTCAACTCACTAGCCTTTATTTTGCTTATCTATTTTTGCGCCCTTGAATTTTATTGCATACTACAAATCCAATGAATCTAACCAAGATATTACACCTCTACTATCAGTTATTAAAATGTTACTCCCTTTTTCTCTTAATCTACAAGCCGATTTGTATTTTGATGATGAAGTATCTCCATCAGCTATCAATACATGTACATTAGAAGTTACACTGTTCATTAGCATTGCATTAATTTTCCCTAAGTATCTACGATTTATATACTTAATAAACTCAGCTTTATTTGTAAATCCCTGAACTCCTCCCGTTATAGCTATATATAAATTCATACCAGTTGGCTGATATACATCGAACTGTGTTTCACCGAATAGTAATTCGTCTTTATACTCTATTAACGTATTGAATACTTTTACTGCCAATACGCCAGTTTCAGCATTTTTTAGCCCCAATCTCTCTGCTATGAAAGGTACCTGGTAGTCCTCTATATCTTTATAAGCCTCCTCAAGATTTTCGTACCCGTCGAATATCTTAAAAGCTATAGTTTCTATAGATGGTATCCCAGCTAACCTTACCACTTCCCATAACTTTACCCTACGCTTATCAGGGTCGCATATTGAATCCACTTTCTTTCTGAAAGCAGGTATAGAATCGCAAGTATGTCCTTCCAATAAAAATACTTGATATGGTGACTTTAACTTAAATATCCTACAAGCCTCTCTACAAGTACTCTCTCCCCAACCATCTGCCTTCATAGCTTTAGCCATGTATTCTAACCTAGCCGCTATTTTCAATGCACAGAATCTGTTTGGGCAGTATATCTGCTTAATGCTATCAGTAAGCTCCAGCTCACTTCCGCAGTATTCGCAATTATGTGGTATGCAGTCTATAACATCCTCAGACAGTAANCCGTAGGCTATTACCTCACNAATTGAAATTCCCATGCCGCATCCCCCGCTTAATTAATCGTTATTTACAATTACCATCTGCATTTTAGCAGTTTCAATTACGCCCTTCTTCTTAGCTACTCTATACTTAAAATCACTCATCTTTACAGTCGTTAGTACTAAGTTTCCATAAGACTTATTGTCAATTCCAATTACATCAAATGTGTACTCAAGTAATTTAACTTCGCCGTAATTGAAATCACTAATTGACTTTGCTAGCNNTTTCCTTTGCNCTATGCAATATGGTAATTTTACTAGCTTATCGAATTCGCCTTCCTCACTCTCTANCTCTGACTCCCTTATAAGCGTCAGTTTAGCATTCTTATTCCCTGTGCTCTTATAGCAGTTTAATAAGTTATCTAAATTCTGTTTATCGACTTCACTCTCAGCTGTATTGATCATGAAAGGTGTCACTATTACTCTATCCTCTTGCCTCTTTGTTAGAATAACTCCTACAGATCCAGTTATATAACCCTTTACTAAATCTCCNCCTAAGTTTACCCACCCAGATTCTAACTCCTCATTCATCATCTTTNTAATTGCATCTTTATCTGTATTGCTCCCTAATTTACCAGTTACATAAGAATACATTACAGGAAATATTAAAGAATTCGCGTACTTTTCCAACCTTCTCGTAAACCTTACGAATTCCTTACATCTTTCTATTGGTATTCCCTCTGTTCCCCCAAGTATATTAACTACAACTGCTTGATATGACTCAAGTTCTCCCAGNGGCCCACTATTTACTACCAATCTTTTTGTACTGCTATTTACAATCTGTATGCTGTTAGAGTCTTTTTTAATACTCCCCTTAGCTTGTTCATTCTCCATTGAGAATACTACATCCCCATGCGTTACTGCCTCTTCTTCTACTTGTGTTTCTTTCGGGATCTCCTGCTCTATTTTAGCAGTAGCCAACTCAATCCTGTAGATTTCGTCACCAATTTGAATAGTCGTATACTTTATAAATTTCCTCATGTGGTGTTGTTGGAATCCTCTATCTATGAATTCTGCATCTCCTAGGAATATTCCTCCAGTTAGTTTATCATTTAATAGACACCACTCTATTGTTCCTGTAGTTTTTCTCTCTGTCTTTATGTAAATGAATTCCTCCCCAAATATTATGTCGTATATTTTTGTATCTAAAACTAACTTTCCAGTATATGAGGTTAGTACCATATAGTCCTCATACATTCCAGCATCTTTACATATGAATATCTTATTATATGACCTAGCCACTATTATATTCCTATAGACTGGTTTGCATATCCATTTGTCTCCTTCTTTGCCCCTCCGAACTAGCCCTTTAAGTCCGCCTATTTCTACAATTGCATAGTTTTTAGGCACACTGTATATTTTAGTATCTAATATCATATCTCGCACCTCCAACACATTTTATAATACTTATATATACTATTCTGCACCATTAATAGCTTATTAATCTACTATCCTCTGACCCCAACGTTTAACAACTAGTCTAATAATAGACACTATTTAATTAATACCTCCAACAATGCAAATAGCATTAGCTATATCTACACAGCTAATGCTATTTGCCACTAATTGCAAGCCAATTACACGAAAAAATGAATTAAGTATTTAATATTTCTATACATATTTACTATCTGGATTGCTATTTTAGTAGCCCAATCCTAGGCTTTCTCCTGTATTCTTCCAGGTTTATTTCTGCCTACGCTCCCTATTGGATTAGCCTTCTTATATTGCTCACGCTTCATTCCACGTTTAACTATTCCTTCCCTTATAACTGTTCCAAGCTTAACTATCCTCTTAAACCGCATCTGCTCGTCTTTGTATAGAACTAACTCATCTTGTGTCATATCATCTAACTCATCCTGAGTCTTTTCAGGTGGTAGATATAAATCACCAACTGCATATAGATGAACTAACCTATGATCTGTTAAACACAGTGTAATNCCATTCTCTGGCGTATCTGCTCCACCAAGCATTACAGGTAGTATATGATGGTAATCTAAGGCGTCTACAAAAGATTCCCCACCTCTCTTACAGCATGCACATGTGTATTTATCCCTTACTAATACTGTTTTTCTTATTACTGGGTCTATGAACTCCCTTTCTCCTACTTTTTGCTTGTGTGCCTCAAATCCCTGCATGTTCTTTCCTTCTTCTACCATCTCATACAGAGACTTTTCATCCAATCCATCATCTAGCTCAGTGGCAGAAATAGCTAGCTCTTTAATCTCTTCATCAGTAAGTCCTTCTCCTTCTGACTGTTCTCCGGAGCCCTCTATCTCTTTAGCCCCAGATTCCTGCCCCTCATATACTTGCTCTACCTTCTTTAAGTCCTTCTCTTCTTTTGTCTCATTCTTTCTTCTCTGCTCTAATCGCTTGAACGCCTGTGCTATGGTCATATGCCCAGACATCATCCTAGAAATTATATCGTCATCCCCGTCATTTAATATGTCTTTCAGCTTTGTATAATCTCCGGTATCTAACTGCAATAGGAATTCTATCATAGACGGTGACATTATACCCTTTTCTTTCTCCAAGTATTCTATGTAATCAATTATCTCCTTCATGTTATATGCTTTTCTATGATTGTATATAGACTCCAGTATTGGAATATCAGGTGTTCTTACCTTATTATTTATTACACAAGGTATATTTCTTTTACCTACTTTTGCACATGCCAGTAACCTTCTAAAACCTGCTAGTAATACGTATATTCCATCTGTCGCTGTAGGTGCTACTACAACTGGTTCTAGTAGTCCCGTACTTCTAATTGATTTTACCAGATCATCCACATTTCTATTCGTCCTTACCCTTTTTACGACAGCTATATTNGCTATGTCTATATAATCAAAACTAAAGTACTCTCCATCATCTTCCTTGTCCATTACAACTATATCCCCAGCTTCTCTATCTATAAAAGACGACCTATCATCTATTATCTCGTATTCACTATCTACATCATCGGTTAGTCCCTCTTTTTCAGGGTCTACTATAGTTCCATAATTGTCAGCTCCGCCGTTACTTGTGCCATCACTATCCTCTTCACCATCATCCTCATAGTATTCTCCGTCTATATCTAGTATATCCCCGTCGTCTATTATCAGGTCTACCTCGTCAATATAGTTATTTTCACTGTTATCGCCAATGTATTCTTCTCTGCTACTAGACATCTGCGCACCCCCATTAGTCATTTATAAGTCTCGAAATTTTATCTATTCATATTATATACCTCATACTAATCCCAGAGTATTTATGTTAGCCTACAATAAAAATATACCTAGGTAATTGCCTAGGTATATCTGCAACTTACTGCATTCTGTTATGTACTTACTAAATATGCACAAGTAATTTACCTGCTTGTAATTCGTATCCTAATAACTTAATTTCCCCCAACTATCCCAAACTAGATACGGGACTTCCATCAGGTTGCACCAGAGTTACTCCAGTCTCACCACCGAATTTGAAGTATATCTCATTTCCTGGCGTGAGTCCTAACTTTTCCATTACTCCTATGTTATATAATGGTACAGTATCTACGGTACTTCCCGTGACTGTTATTACAGGTTTTATTATAGCCTTAGGTGTTATATAGGTTTTACCATGAACAAACTCTACCCTAATTATGCTACTATTGTATATGTTACTTTCCCATACCCTGCCCATCTTAAGTGCAAAATTACCTAAATAGGAGTTACCGTCTTTGCCTAACTCATAAAATATATCCTTATCATCTACTGCCACAACTATGCCATCTGTATCGTATATAAGGTTCCCGTTATCATACAGAGATTCGAAATGATTTAGAAAATCCTCTATCTTACTATCCAAATTAAAGTAGTTTATGTCACTTACCCTCAGTCTTTCGGGTATTTCAAACCCGCATTCCTCTAGAGCCGATAACTCATCCCATTGATTTATTACTCCCCAATCATCGTCTGTTATTACTTTATAGCATACGCAAGATAGCATTTTAATTTCATCTTCAGATGCACTATCCCTTATCAATGAAGTAACAGATGATAATGGTGTTTTCAGTATATGCCTTATACTATTGAACGTTTCTAATGATACCAGCATTTCCCCACGTACTTCTAATAATCTTATATCTGACCACTGTTTTACATAGTTTGGTAATACTATTTTCAAGTGTCTAGTTATATCCCGACCTTTCTTATACCTTCCCCTAGTTGATCCAGACACAAGCTTACCGTAACTATAAACTGCTCTTATAGCGTGTCCGTTTAGCTTTACAGTTCCGGTCATTGTTAAAGAACGATCTCTAATGGCTGCCTTAAATTTGTTNAGATCCTCCATATTTTGTATAGTGTTAATAGATACCATACCGTATTTATTCAGTAACTCGTCATGGTCATCTAACTCATACTCTTCCATCTCCCAGTTTCTATGCAGTAGCTGAGAATCAGGCTTTAGCTCTTTTAATATTCTTATATAGTAATCATACATTGTATCTGTAACCATTGCTTTTCCTAAGCTTGCAGCTTCTTGCAGTGACTCTATATAAGATTCAAAAGCGTCTACATCGGCGCCAAACCCCAGTCTATCTAAATCATCTAATATACTTTTATTTATCATTGCCCTCTGAACCCTGCCCTTCTCCATTCATTCATTCGCTTACTTACTTCTACAAAACCGTCTATCCCTAGAGTTTTAGGACTGCTATATTGATTTAAGTCATACTCTTTTTCAATGTTTTCCTTCTCTTTATCCATAGAGATTATACTTCTACAAGCTGTACATATGCCCCCGTATAGTTTATTTTGTTTTTGTCCACATTTTTTACATGCCATTTTATTAGTCTTTTTAACTGCCACATTGCGTGCCCCCTTAATCCCACCGTTCTATTATATCCCCTAGATAGCAGAATCCCATTTCTATTACGTCATTAAATCCAGAGCTAACATATGATTGATGTGTTCTTATTTCTCTCCACCGGTATATAGGCATAAACACCCTTACCCATTGCGTGTAATCTAGCATCACCTTAGCTACGCAGAATCCCCGGGCTCCTCTAGTATAATCGCTTTCAATATAAGGCGCCCATACAGATTTGTCGGTAAATATTAATTCTGTATCTATAAATATCTCTGCCATACTATACCCCCCGCTTTCTACTTTTTCCTAGTCTTTCTCCATACCAACCCATATATAGTATCATTAAAATCGCTTAAGTATCCGATATTGTACTTTAATAATATATTACCATGATGTTTAGCGTTAAATCTAATCATTAATAGCTTATCGTCANCTCCCATTTTATCCATTATAGCATTTTCAAATTTTTCCNTGCTATTAAGCTCTACTATACATACCCCATTTTCCAGCACCTTACTTGGTATCTCTTTTATTTCCATTAGTTCAGATAATACCATATCTTCTTCACTAGTAGCTATAAAATAAGTATTAAATTGAAATGCCCTAGTAGCCTTTTTTGATTTAAGAGAATTCTCAGACCCTTTATTAAGCTTCTCATTTGCTACCAATCCCATAGCTGTCGCATCTATTTCGTCCTGTGTTAACTTATCAAATACTGGCATTAGACCTACCAGTTTATCCTTAACAACCTTCTTCTCTGCTTCAGAGTTATTAGGGCATTTTTCAGGATGTAACCAAAGTTTCTTCCATTTTTTATTGTTTACCTCTATGTAATCTATATAATCCAGTTCAGGCTCGTTCTCAATTTTTAATTCCTCTATGGATGTCCTNAGCATCAATAAATTTTTTGCCGCGTTTGCATATCCTATGAAAGGTTCCTCGTAGAATATATTTTTGATATGTTTATTATTCCGAAGTATAGTCTCTATAGCCTTTTTAAGCCTTACCTTGTATGCTACTGCAGTCTCATCTTTTCTCTTGAAAGCTACTGTAGCTATTACTCTGTTACTAGCTTCTCCTATAATAGATACCCCAGTAATATCAGTAGATCCATCTATTGACATTATAGACTTCTCATCAGTTACCAATTGGCTNACATCATCTGTTACAAGTTCTATATTACTTCCTGAATTGTCTATAAAAGNTATCNGGGCAATCACTAATTATGTACCTCCTCTCCAATATTTAATAATTACTATTGAATANTTAAAAGAATAAAAATACGCACCGTGATTTACACAGTGCGTATTTGTAACTCTGACTACCTTCCATGTAATCCAGGTATTTCAGCCATATGCAGTATAAACCTCACTCCAGTCTTTGAAGGTAGTATTTCACAAGGTTCTATTTTGAATACTTTAATTCCCCTCGGAATTAAAATATGTATATTTACATCCTCTATGTCCCAATGCCTTATTGCATAAGCGTTATACTTAATCGCTACCTGCTTACCATTTTTATCCTCCCCAGTAATCTCTATTCTTGGCACATTGTTCTTACTGAATAATGCCACTTCTACACTACGCTTACCCTTTTTGAA
>JGI24712J26585_10002004_pt1 | contig 16981 bp, 19 predicted proteins | sample BioPla3DNA2_FD_26585 | JGI IMG/M metagenome (IMG submission 26585) | reverse complement strand
ATCTTTTTTGCTCTTTTTTCAAAAATTATTTCTATCAATTTTCAACCTTATTTTCATACAAAGACAAAATAAATTGGCTTTTTAAGGGTCGACTAATTAATCCTAATATTAAAACAATAATAACAACATATAAATTTTTGTAATTTTTCATTTTTAATCAATTTATTTAAACAAAAATAGTCTAGTTAATTATTTTTATAACTTATAATTTCATTTTGCAAAAATAGTATTTTTAATCATAGAATTTATTTCTCAATGTTTTTATTTCACTTTTTTTAATTTTACAATAATTTTCAGATGAGCAGAAAAATATAAAATGAGACACAACTTTCTCGAAGCGTAGCCCATGTGTCAACTTTTTTCAGGACGCGACACATGACATTTAATTCTAATTTCTAATTTTTTACAGCAGCTTGCTTTTCAAAACTGCAAAATGCAAAAAACAAACAATGAATATCAACAACATAAGATTAAAGCAAATGATTTTTTATTTTTCACAAACATAATAGTGAAAAAATATTGAAAATTAAGTATGCACTCATAAGATTTTAACGCAAAAAATTATTATCTTTGCAAATTATTAAAAAAACAATAAGAAATGGGAAAAGTAATTGCTATTGCAAATCAAAAAGGTGGCGTAGGAAAGACTACAACAGCTATAAATTTAGCTGCCAGCTTAGCAATATTAGAACATAAAACCTTGATTATAGATGCAGACCCTCAAGCTAATACCAGTTCAGGCTTAGGTATAGACCCTCGCACTATATCCGATAGTATATACGAAGTAATGTTAGGCGAAAACGACATTCATACAGCAATAAAAACAACAGACGTACCCAATTTATCATTACTTCCTGCAAATATTGATTTGGTCGGTGCCGAATTAGAAATGATTAATATAGCAGAAAGAGAAAAATTAATGCGACAAATGATAGACCCAATCAAAGACGACTATAAATTTATCTTAATAGATTGCGCACCATCGTTAGGCTTAATCACTGTCAATGCATTAACTGCTTCCGACACGGTATTAATTCCCGTACAATGCGAATACTTTGCTTTAGAAGGATTGGGAAAATTACTAAACACCATTAAAATTGTGCAAACTAACCTCAACAGCAACCTCAATATTGAAGGTATTTTGCTGACAATGTACGACAATCGCTTACGACTAAGCAATCAAGTATTAGAAGATGTACGCACTCATTTCAAGAATTTAGTATTCAATACCGTTATTTATCGTAATGTCAGATTAGGCGAAGCGCCGAGTCATCAAAAACCGGTATTAATGTACGATGCTTCATCAAAAGGGGCATTGAATTATTTGAATTTAGCACGCGAAATTTTAGTTAAAAACAATATGAAATAAACAATACATGTCTGGAAATAAACCATCACAAAAAGGATTAGGAAGAGGATTAAGTGCATTATTAGGAAATATTTCTCCTGATGAATCAATAGTTGGGCTCGATTCTCCCAGCAGGTATAAATCTGCAGAATTTAGTTTTATTGATTTGAACAGCATACAAACCAATCCCTATCAGCCAAGAAATAATTTCGAGGAAATAGCACTGAATGAACTCATGGAATCGATTAAGCAACACGGCATCATTCAACCTATTACTGTTAGAAAAATCGATGATAACACTTATCAATTAATTTCGGGCGAACGCCGTGTCAAAGCCTCTCAAATGGCAGGATTAACTAATATTCCTGCTTACATACGAACAGCTACTGATTTACAAGCTATCGAAATGGCTTTGATTGAAAATATTCAAAGAGAAGATTTAAATCCTATCGAAATAGCACTTTCTTTACAGCGCTTATTAAATGAATGCAATATTACTCAAGAAAACTTAGCTGAAAAAGTAGCCAAAAGCCGATCGGTTGTAACCAATTATTTACGTTTATTGAAATTAGGCACTTATGCTCAAAAAGCCCTAATTTCCAATCAAATAACTTTTGGACATGCACGAGCATTGGTCGCTATAGAAGATGTTGACACACAAGAAAGTTTAGTAAACAAAATAATTAATCAAAAACTTTCAGTTCGACAAACAGAAGATATGCTACGCAAAATACAACAAAATAAAACGGTTAAAACCATCCGTGTTACTTTGCCTAAACATTTGCAAGTAGTGAAACAATCGTTAACAGAAAACCTTAAAACCAAAGTAGATATCAAATACAATTTAAAAGGAAAAGGCAACTTAATCATACAATTCAAATCAGAAGACGAACTCAACAGAATACTGTCGTTGATAAAAAAATAATCCGAATTACATGAAAAAGATAATTGGCTTATTTTTCGCATTGGTTTTTTCCGTACAGCTACAGGCTCAACACGACAGCATTGCTACAAACAAGGCAGTCCCCCCTGCCATAACATTGGATACTACCTTGGATAAACAAAAAAAAACCAATGACAGTCTGTCTTTATCTTCTACCGAAAAAAAACAGCGAAAAAACAAAGAGTGGAAACCTAATCCAAAAACAGCAGCATGGTTATCGGCAGCAGTTCCCGGATTAGGACAGATATATAATCGAAAATACTGGAAAGTTCCTATAGTGTATGCAGGCTTAGGTGCGAGTAGTTTTTGCATCTATTATTTTCATAAAGAATACATTACGTATCGAACAGAATACCGTTTACGATCAAATCCGCCTACAGATTTAATCAGCAATAACATAACTAGCACACCCAACCCTAAATTAGCAGACCTTAATACTGAAAACGTGTACTCATACGAAAACCTCAATCGTAGAAGAATGGAAATATCCATTATTGCTCTTAGTATTTTTTATATTCTTAACATTGTAGATGCTGCTGTTGATGCACATTTAACAGGATTTAATGTATCCGACGATCTCAGCCTACAATTTATACCTTTTCATAATAATACTTCTTTTTATACGTTTTCACACATACGTACCTACATAGGATTGACATTACAATTAAACTTTAAATAATTATGAATATAGCTATATTTGGTTATGGAAAAATGGGCAAACAAATTGAAATAGTTGCCATAGAACGAGGACATAATGTTGTTGCATTTATTGACAACGAAGAGGATTGGAAAAAATCTTACAATGAATTTTTAAAAGCCGACATTGCTATTGATTTCTCTACTCCCGAAGTTGTCATCAATAACATTTACCGTTGTTTCGAGCATAATATCCCTGTTGTAATAGGAACTACAGGCTGGTACCATCGATTAGAAGAAGTGAAAGACAAATGTNTCGAACTGAAACAAACCATGTTTTACACTTCCAATTTCAGTCTTGGTGTCAATCTTTTCTTTGAAGTCAATCGTATGTTAGCACAACTAATGAACGGACGCGAAGAATACGACGTAAGCATTGAAGAAATTCATCACGCTAATAAAAAAGACAAACCAAGCGGAACAGCTATCCTCCTTGCCAATGATATCATTACATTTTTAGAGCAAAAAGACACTTGGGTAAACGAAGAAAATGATGTGAAATCAGAATTATACATTAAATCCCAACGTATCGGAGACCGTATTGGAACACATACCGTAACCTATACTTCTGCAATGGATGAAATTGAAGTTAAACATACGGCTTTTGATAGAAAATCGTTTGCCATAGGTGCCATTATGGCTGCCGAATGGCTGAAAAAGAAAAAAGCGAAAAAAAGCGGTATTTTTAAAATGAAAGATATGCTTGGTTTTTAATCCCCAACTAACAATGAATATATCATCAACTACTCTCATCATATACACAGCAATTTGTTTTATAGGAACATTTATTGGCTTAATAGGTGTATTTAAAAAAGCGGGCTTTAAAGGCTGGCACGCACTTATTCCTTTCTATAACCTATATATATGGTTAAAAGTGTTAGAACGCCCTATGTGGTGGTTTATCTTTTTAGCAATACCCTATTTAAGTATATTTATGCTTATGCTGATGACATGGAAAACCATACGTACTTTTGGGAAAACGACCTACCCTATTCTGATACTCGGCACTTTCTTTTCTTGGCTATACATTCCTTTTTTAGGTTTCTCAGCGAAAGAAAAATACATGCAACGCAAAGCTCTTCCTTCCGTACGCATGGGAGTTGTAAAAACAGAATACTTAAAAAACAAAAAAGAACAAACAATAGAAAAAACAAAAGCACGCGAATGGACAGATGCCATTATCTATGCTGTAGTAGCAGCCTACATTATCAGAGCATTTATGTTTGAACTGTATAAAATCCCCACCTCATCAATGGAAGGGACTTTAATGGTAGGAGATTTCCTTGTTGTTTCAAAAGCAGCTTACGGACCTAAAATACCACAAACAATTGTGGCTTTTCCTTTTGTACATCATACATTACCGCTAACAAAATACACACCTTCCTATCTTGAATGGATAAAACTTCCTTACTATCGTTTTCCGGGACGGACACAAATTAAACGTAACGATGCCGTTGTTTTCAACTATCCCGACGGCGATACCGTAATTTTAGAGCGACAAAGCGAAAGCTATTATGCCGTAGTGCGTACGATGGAAAAAGTATTTCAACAACCCAACGAATACGCCGGAAGATATTATATGTCTGACGACGGATTACATCAATACCATGAATTAATTCTAAAATACGGCGCCGAATATTATTTAGGAAAAGGAAGAGATGTGGTATGGAAAGAATATAATGTAATAGCAAGACCTATTGATAAACGAGAAAACTACATCAAACGCTGTGTTGGTATAGCCGGTGATAAATTAGAAATTAAAAACACCGTTTTATACATTAACGATAAAATAGCCTACATCCCCGAAAAACTACAACACTCTTATCGTGTTTACAACAATGGCGTTGGCTTAAACAATACTATACGACAAAAACTCAATATCAACGAAGAAGATTTCCAAGAAGGCATTGGCGTTGATTATGCCTGTTTGTATAAAAGCCAACTACAACAAATAGAAGGATTTCGTAACATTACATATATAGAACCACTTATTGATACTATCGGTAGCTGCGATAGCGACATTATGCCTCACGACCCACGCTATTGTTGGAACAAAGACAATTTCGGTCCGATACTAATCCCAAAAGCAGGAAGTACTGTTACTTTAAACGATTCTACTTTACAACTTTATAAACGCATTATTTGCATTTACGAAAATAATGAACTTGAACAAAGAAACGGAAAAATCTACATAAATGGAAAAGAAGCTAGCTCTTATACTTTTAAAATGAACTATTACTGGATGATGGGCGACAATCGACACAATTCTGCCGACTCGCGATATTGGGGATTTGTTCCCGAAGATCATATCGTTGGAAAAACAGCTTTTGTGTGGCTTTCGCTTGATAAATTTAAAAGTTTTGGAGACGGCAAAATACGCTGGAACCGTATGTTTAGAAAAATTAAATAAAGTATAGTGAAATTATTCATTTGCTTTTCACGGAAAATATTTTAAAACTTATTTTTCATTTAGTTAATAAAAAAACAATCTATATGAATTAATAAAAGAAATATTGTTTATTTTTGCAATCTATATAATTAACATTTTTTATGAAATAAAATAACAGAAAAATGAAACGAATAACAGTAACAGTATTAATGGTAATCTTTTGTTTTACATCTATTAATTCGATGGCACAAAAGAAAAAAGAATTTGCCGGAACAGTAACATTCAGCATTAAGTATGAAGGCGACATTGACCCGCAAAAATTAGCTAACGCACCTACGTCATTAACTTATCTCGTGGCANGGAACAACACCAAGCTCACTATTAATGGACAAGGATATGTGCAACACGTTGTATCTTTAGGAGATTCTTCACAAGAACTAACCATTATCGATCATCCTATGCAACAATTAATTATAAAAAAATCAAAAGAAGATTTCGAAGAAGAAAGAGAGTATCGAAAATATACTATCACACCCTCTGACGAAACAAAAACAATCTGTGGTTATGTTTGTAAACGCTATGACGTAAGCATTGAAAATATTGAGGATGATTCGGAAACTAAAATAATTTGTTTCACCACAGAAGAAATTGGACAAGACGAAAGAATTAATTTTGACGTCCCCGGTTTAAAAGGATATCCATTATATCAAGAACAAATGATTGGAGATATTAAAATTATCAACGAAGCAGTAGAAGTTAAAAAGAAAAAAATAAAACCGGTAGAGTTTTTAATGCCTGCTAATTTTACTGTTATCACTTACGATGAATACATAGAAGCAGTGAGAAAAGCTGCACAAGAACAAGAAGATTTCTAACATTAAAAATATAAAATCGAACATTATTAAATTTGAAAAATCAATAAAATGATACACCAAAAATTATTAAATCCACAAAGTATAGTTGTTGTAGGAGCATCCAACGACCTCCAAAAACCGGGAGGTAAAATCTTGAAAAATTTATTAGATGGTAATTTTAAAGGTAAAGTATATGCAGTGAATCCAAAAGCAACAGAAATACAAGGAATTACTTGCTACTCTAATGCCGAAGACCTTCCGCCTGTTGATTGTGCCATATTAGCAATCGCAGCTAAATATTGTCCTGCAACAGTTAAAATACTGGCTGACAATAAGGATACAAGAGGATTTATTATTTTATCTGCCGGCTTTAGCGAAGAAAACGAAGAAGGTGCCGCCTTAGAAAAACAAATAGTTGATACCATTAATCGTGTTGGCGGTACGCTAATCGGACCCAATTGTACAGGTTTTTGGAACATCAATTATTGCGGTGCTTTCGATTCCCCTATCCCTCCGGTAAGTACACAAGGTGTTGATTTTATTACCGGCTCGGGAGCTACTGCCGTATTTATCAAAGAACAAGGATTAACCAATGGTTTATCTTTCAATAGTGTATGGGCTGTAGGCAACTCTGCACAAACAGGGATTGAAGAAGTGTTGGAACATTTAGATACTAATTTTAATCCCAAAACCAGTTCGCGTGTGATTATGATGTATATGGAGAAAATAACCCAACCTAAAAAAATGCTCAAACATGCGACCTCTTTAATCAATAAAGGATGCAAAATAGCAGCCATCAAATCCGGAAATTCCAGCGCCGGAAGCCGTGCAGCCTCTTCTCATACAGGGGCTATGGCTACCTCAGATGCTGCCGTTGAAGCTTTGTTTCGTAAAGCAGGAATCGTACGCTGCCATAGTCGCGAAGAATTGACAACGGTTTGCTCTATTTTTATGCACCCTGAAGTAAAGGGTAAAAACATTGCCATCATTACCCATGCAGGAGGACCTGCTGTTATGCTAACCGACGTATTATCAAATAACGGATTAGAAGTTCCTCCTATTGAAGGAAAAGCAGCCGATGAATTGTTAAGCAAGTTATTTGCAGGCTCATCTGTTAGCAACCCTATCGATTTCTTAGCTACAGGAACAGCTGAACAATTAGGATATATTATAGATGCTTGCGAAAATGATTTCGATAACATTGATGCTATAGCCGTCATTTTTGGCTCTCCCGGCTTATTCCCCAACTGGGATGTANATGCCTTACTTAACGAAAAAATGAAAACTTGTAAAAAGCCTATTTTCCCTATTCTTCCTTCCATTATTAATGTAAAAGAAGAAATACATGATTTTATACACAACAAAAATCGCATTAATTTTCCCGAAGAATCTGTCTTTGGAAAGGCTTTGGCTAAAATCATCAACACACCTAAACCTCAACCTCTTAATCCAACTTTACCAAGTGTGGATACGAAAGCAATTAGAGGCGTAATCGACAATTGCGAAAACGGTTATCTATCATTAAGAGATATTGGCATCCTATTAGATGCAGCAGGTATCGAACGCAAAAAAGAAATAGAAGTAACAACACTTGAAGACGCCGTCAAATACGCACGCGAGATGGGATATCCACTTGTAATGAAAGTCGTTGGACCTTTGCATAAGTCAGATGTAGGCGGTGTTGTATTAAATATAACAGACGAAGAAACTGTCATTAATGAATTTAACCGCTTAATAAAAATAAAAGATACCTATGCCGTTGAAATATGTCCTATGTTGTTTGGTACCGAAGTTTTTATAGGTGCTGCTAAAGAAGAAAATTTTGGACATCAAATTCTATTCGGCTTAGGCGGTGTTTTTGTCGAAGTCATGAAAGATGTACACACTACTTTAGCACCCGTCAACAAAGAAGAAGCTAAGTCGCTTATTTATAAACTTAAAGGATATAAAATATTAGAAGGCATACGCGGAAATGAACCTGTAAATATTGACAAATTTGCCGAATTGGTAGCTCGCATTTCGGCTCTCGTAATGGCAGCTCCCGAAATTGCAGAAATGGATTTAAATCCTTTGTTAGCTACATCTAAAGCAATCGTCGCAGTGGATGCAAGAATAAGAGTGGAAAAATAATAAAGATAAAAAAGAATTGAAGAAAAAAGATATTTTATTTTTAAAAGAAACACTGAAAGAGCGAAAGCAAATAGCTATTCTTATTCACTATAATCCTGATGGCGATGCTATTGGTGCTGCTTTAGCTTTATCGGAATATTTTACATCTAAAAAACATAAAGTAGCTATTGTTTCTCCTAATTCTTTTCCCGATTTTCTACAATGGATGAAAGGGGCTGATAAAATTATCATCGCCACAGAAGATAGTGATTCAGCTACAAAAAAAATAAAAACAGCTGATTTAATTTTCTGTGTCGATTTCAATGCTGCTAATCGTATCGGACTATTGGAAAATGCTTTAATCGATGCTTCAGGGATAAAAATATTAATAGACCATCATGTAGCACCTGCTAACATATTTGATATCTACTATTCCGTTACCGCTGTTTCATCAACTTCGGAACTGATTTATAATTTTCTTTTCAAAAAATTAGACACGACGGCTTGCCTAACCAAAACTATTGCCGAGCATCTCTATGTGGGAATTATTACCGACACTAATTCGTTACGCAACTCATGCAATAATTATTCTACCTATACAATTATAGGAAAATTAGTTAAAACAGGCATTAATGCCGAACAAATTCAACAGAAAATATACAACAATTATTCCGAAAGTCGCATGCGTTTATTAGGACACTGCCTACTGAATCGTTTCCACGTACTGTACGACTACGCTACCTCTTATATTTATCTTACCCAAGAAGATTTAATGCGTTTTTCTTATAAACAAGGTGATACGGAAGGCTTTGTTAATTTCGGCTTAACTATAAAAAACATTGATTTCACTGCCTTTTTTGTTGAAAGAAAAGACAGAATAAGAGTATCGTTTAGATCAAAGAATAATTTTGATGTCAATGAATACGCTCGAAAGTATTTTAACGGTGGCGGACATAAAAACGCCGCCGGTGCCGACTCATTTATGTCAATGGACGAAACATTGGAATACTTTATATCCACATTAAAAGAATGTAAAATACGCAAATAAAATGAAAAGCAAGTATTATTTACTCCTTTTAATGTTGAGCTTTCTGCTGAATATGACAGTGGCTTGTCGTCATAAAAAAGATGAGCAGAATAAAAAAATAAAAATAGAAAATTTAGACGAAAGCATATTAAACGCTAACAAACTAATTGTTAGAGATGAAGCTAAAGATATTGAGCTTCTTATTCAACGCTATAATTGGAAAATGCAATCAACGGGAACAGGAATGTTTTACAGCATTGATGAAGATAAACAAGGAAAACTGTTAAGCAAAGGCGATAAAGTAGCAATAGCCTATAGTATTTCGCTGATTGACGGAAAAGAAATCTACAATTCGGACCGCGACGGTATTAAAACAATCATCATCGAACAATCGGATGAACCTGTCGGACTGCATGAATTATTAAAAAAAATGAGTGTAGGCAGCAAAGCAAAAGCCGTTATACCCTCTCATTTAGCTTATGGCATTTTAGGCGACAACAACAAAATACCGCCTTATGCCACCTTAATATATAAAATTGAAATACTTAATAATCAATAAATAATAAAAAAATAAAATCATAAATTCACATAAAAATGAAAAAAGTAACATCCATTTTAAGCACCATCGTATGTCTAATAATCTTAACGACAGCATGCGGAGACAAAAAATTAAAAGATTATAAAGAAACTAAGTCCGGTTTAAAATATAAATTTGAGACTGAAAACCCAAAAGCACAACAAGCACAAATAGGCGATGTATTAATTGCAGAAATGAAAATCACATTCAACGACTCTGTACTATTTGATAATTTAGGCGAACCTACACGTTTGTTTATGGTAAAAGAATCCGATTTTGAAGGCGACCTCTACGAAGGCTTGCGTATGATGCACGTCGGCGATGCTGCTACCTTTGCCATTTCAGCCGATTCTATTGCGAAAATGGGAGCACAAATGCCTCCCTTTTATAAAGCAGGCAATAGTGAAATTGTATTCTACTATATCAAAGTGCAAGGCATTGTAACTGCTGCTGAATTAGATAAAGAACGACAAGAACAAGAAGCTCTTTTAGAAATAGCTAAAAATTCAGAGCAAGACTCTATCAACGCTTATATTCAACGCAACAATATAAAACAAAAACCAACAGAAAGTGGATTGTACTATATAGAAACACTAAAAGGAACCGGAAGCAAAATAGATATAGGAAAAACCATCNCTATTAATTATACGGGAAAACTCCTCAACGGCACCGTATTCGACTCTTCACTTGAGGAAGGAAGAGAACCTTTGGAGTTTGTATTAGAAGAAGGAAGAATGATTAAAGGCTTCACAGAAGGACTACTCAAAATGAGAGAAAAAGGAAAAGCCACTTTAATTATCCCTTCCAATTTAGCGTATGGTATAGGAAATCCGCAAAGTCCTATTCCGCCTTATGCTACTCTTATTTTTGATATTGAAGTACTTAATGTTAAATAATTAGAAAAAATGAAAATTATTAATCGACTTATCTTATTAACAGCATTATCACTTGTATTCACTGCCTGTAACGAATACAAAGGATATAAAAAAACAGAATCAGGCTTGTATTACAAGTTTTACTCTCAAAATCTTTCGGGCTATATCCCAAAAAACGATGATGTGGTGAGTATCAAATTAGAAATTCGTACAAAAAACGACTCTATTATACAGCCGATGAAGCAACTTACCACAATGATGCAACCTTCAAAATTTCAAGGAGATATTTTTGAAGCTTTATCAATGATGCACGAAGGAGATTCCGCTTCTTTTATTATTAATGCAAAAAAATATTTTAACGCTTATAACTACGGCATTGTACCGCCTTTTGTTGACGAAAAAACAATGTTATGGTTTACCATTAAAATAACCAAAATCGAAACAGTTGTTGAATACAAATTAAAAAGCCAACAACTAATGATTGATAAAGAAAAAGAATTAATCAATCAATATGTTACCGAAAACAATATTACTGTTACTCCTACTGTTTCGGGACTCTATTATATAGAAACAAAAAAAGGAAAAGGAACATCACCATCAGAAGGACAAACTTGCTATGTACACTACAAGGGAATGTTATTGGACGGAACCGTCTTCGACTCTTCGATTGAACGCGGCGAACCTTTTCCCTTTCCCTTAGGACAAGGACAAGTAATTAAAGGATGGGACGAAGGCATTGCAATGATGAAAAAAGGAGGTAAAGCATTGTTTATTATCCCCTCATCCATAGCCTATGGCGACAGAGGTGCCGGCGACTTAATACCGCCCTACACTCCCCTCTTATTCGAAGTAGAACTTGTTAATTTTCAATAGTTGAAAAGAGTGTTCACCAACGAACACTCTTTTTTTTATGATTTTTCGATAGTCTGTAGAAGAAATAGGTAAACCAATAAAAACCGTTTAATATTTCACAAACTTCAACATATCAACCTGATTATCATCAGTTATACATTTTACAAAATAAATTCCTTGACTAAAGTCGGTAACATCAATCCATGCTTGTGATGTATGGAAGCTATGGGTTTTTACTATACTTCCTCTTATGTCGTAAATTTGTAGTCGATAAAACTGCGCATTATCCGATAAACAGCTAATGTTTAAAATATCATTTGTCGGATTGGGATATATTTTAAATAACGACCGATGGTCTATGGTTTCTATTCCACTTTCAAGCAACATCTTATAGGCTTTTTGAAAGTTGGGAATGCCATTTCCAAAAAGCGTATCTTTATGCTCATATATATGTGCACTTTGACGGATAGCTTCCATAATTTCCAAACTCGATTTATCGGGAAATGCTTGCCATAAACAAGCACATAAACCGGCACATACAGGCGTAGCAAGCGAAGTTCCATTTCCTCTGTCAATCGTATCTCCCATTGTACAATAGGCAGCTTGAAAACCGACAGATGTAACATCAGGCTTGGTGTAAGTAAAACTTTTACTACCTCTTGAACTAAACCCGGCTATTGTACTGTCCGTACTCATAGCTGCTACACATAGGGCATCGGGAGCATCGGAAGGAATAGATATATAATGCCACTCTTTCTCCCCTTCATTTCCGGCAGCAACACACACGATACAGCCATTTTGCGATAAAATACTTGCCGCTATAGAAGCTACACTATGCCTGCCGTCTAAATCATCGAAACTATGATTTTGCTCTTCGTTATCGAAATAAGTGTATCCTAATGAAGAGTTAACAACATCAGCTCCTATACTATCCGCCATTTCTGCACCCGCTACCCAAAAATATTCTTCCAATATATCCTCGTAAGTATCCATTTCGGTGCGAATGAGAAAATAATCGGCATAAGGAGCGGTTCCAACAAAGTGATAAGGTTCGTTGAGTGCCATTACCGACAAAACTTTTGTCCCATGATCACCCGCACGATACAAAGCAGTAGGTTCGCCTTGAGCTGCATCGTAAATTCCTACCAAACGTCTATTTTCTCTGAAACTATTGAATAAAGTCAAAGTATCCAAACTGTTATAGCCATTATCAAGCATTACAATAAGCATTCCTTCTCCTTGATAACCTTGCTGATGTAAATATTGTCCGCTATGTACGGCTATTTGTTTAGCAGCCAAACCGTAATAAGCTAATCCATTGGTATCGTGTTGTGTGGAAATATTTTTCGGATAATTATACTCCCTATTCGAAAAACGTATATCAAAATGCGAATAATCTATCTCATGCGTCTTTTTTACTTGGCTTACAAAAGGAAGGTATTTAATTGTTTCCAATACCAACTGATTGTCGCATGTAACGACTACATAATTCAGCCACTTCGATTGAGTAATGATTTCAATAGACGAAAAATTTTTCAACAGATTGATATAAGTGTCATTAATAGGCAAATCTCTTTCCGTAATAGGAATATTCAAACGTTGTCTTTTTTCGATAGCTCTAAGCGATAAAAACGCTTCAGGAAAAGCCGTATCGTAAGAAGAGTTTTTTTTATCGGAAAAGGTAATTACATAAGTAGTTGGTGCTTGCGAAAAACCCAAACCATAACAACATAGTATAATTAATAATAAAACAGCACTGCGTTGACAGCAATTTCTACAATAAGCCGTGCCGTCTTTAGTATAAAACATTACCTTATTTTATTGGTATACTCAATCATATCTATAATTTTTGAGGAATATCCCCATTCGTTATCGTACCATGCAATTAATTTCACAAAGTTTTCATTGAGCATAATCCCGGCATTAGCATCGAAAATAGAAGTGTGAGGGTTGCCAATAAAATCAAAAGAAACCAAAGCCTCTTCCGTATAAGATAAAATACCTTTTAATTCATTTTCAGATGCTTCTTTTACTACTTTTTTAATAGTATCGTATGTCGTCGCTCTTTCTAAACGACAAGTAAGGTCTACCACCGAAACATTAGCTGTAGGCACGCGAAAAGACATTCCGGTCAAACGTCCTTTTAAAGAAGGAATGACTCTCGCTACTGCTTTTGCCGCACCCGTAGACGACGGAATGATATTCATTAAAGCAGAACGTCCGCCTCGCCAATCTCTGGATGAAGGTGCATCTACTATTTTCTGACTTGCCGTCGCTGCATGTACCGTTGTCATCAATCCCTCCGCCAAACCGAAGTTATCGTTGATTACTTTTACAAGAGGTGCCAAACAATTGGTAGTACACGAAGCATTCGAGAAAATAGTTTCTCCTTTATAGTCTTTATGATTAACACCTAAAACAAACATAGGAACATCATCTTTTGAAGGTGCCGACAATATAACTCGCTTTGCTCCTGCCTGTATATGTGCTTGTGCTTTATCCTTCGTCAAAAACAATCCTGTTGATTCTACTACATAATCCACATTAACTTCATCCCATCTTAAATTAGCAGGGTCTTTCTCGGTAGTAATACGTATCGGACGTCCATTAACAATAATTTGATTTTCATTGCTTTCTACTGTCCCTTTAAACCGCCCATGCACCGAATCGTATTTTAACATATATGCCATATAATCGGGTGTTAGCAAATCATTGATAGCTACTACTTCAATATCCTCTCGCTCCATTGCTATTCTAAAAACCAAACGACCTATTCTGCCAAAACCATTGATACCAACTTTTATTTTACTCATTTCCAATCCTTTTTTTTATAAGTTATTATTAATTTTTCTTTTTTTCAACTTTTACAAAAATACAATTAATTGCAATAATAGAAAAGTATTTTTTCTAAAATAAATTAAATTTCTCTTATAGGTAAGATAGGGAAAAAACAATAAAGTGATATTTAAAAACACTTTTTACTACCCCCTTGTATTTCACCCCCTATACTCATTTGGGAACTTGGAAAAACTACCACAGTCAGTGTCCGGGTATTTCTATAAAATGGGAAAACCCGACATTATTGCCGGGTTTAACATGTGGTCCGTGCCTTTCGGCGTCGGTCCCTGCTTATGAAAACAAACATCAATGCAAAAATATAATAATTTTTAATACAAAACATAAAAAAATGAAAAAAAAGTTTTTAAAGGATATTATTTTTTCAGCAATGATAAAACAAAAATATATGAGCTTTAAAATGGGAAAACCCGACATTACTGCCGGGTTTAACTACTGGCGTGAACCTTTCACGCCCCTGCTTGTAAAAACAAACATCACTGCAAAAATATAATAATTTTTAATACAAAACATAAAAAAATGAAAAAAATGAAAATCCAACGACTTATCGCTTAACTCAGTGTCTGCTAATAAATGATTTTCAGCAGACTATAGACAAGCAATCCCCTCCTTTCTTGGCATTGTTTTTGCACGTAATATGAATAGAACACGCTAATTTTAACATCTTATGAAAAAGTTTTTATTTACATTATTTATTACAGCTTGCTTTGCGACAATCAACGCACAAGAAATACCCAAACCCACAAGACCGCCATTTATTGACTCAGATAGAAAGCCCGAAAACTGTATGTTCAAAGGATACAGTATGAACGCAAGAGTTAGAATAATCAACGAAGATTCAAGACCAACTTTTAGAGTACGTGTTTTAGAAGACGGACAAGGGGACGAAGACTTAACGGTAAGATTTGTTACAAACACACGCTCTTCGTGCGATTGCGGACAATGGGAAATAGTAGAATCGAATGAGGATTTTACCGTTGCTTTTGTAGAAAGTGATGAAGATTTTGTCGTTCGCATAGCTGAGCCGTATTAGTTAATTAAAAAATCGTAATCCTCGTCGCTTAAAAAATCAATCGTAAAAGGAACGATATTAAAATATTTCCAACTACTTTGATTGAAATCGGCTTTCTTTACAACCAATTTTGAAATACCGAAAACATCCAAATAAGCACTGTCTACGCTTAAACTGCCGGTAGTAGACAATATCTCATTCAATAGTTTTAGTTCATCGTAAGGGAACTTTCCCGCCTCTTCTGTAAACAAACTACCGCTTATTTTTACACTATAATCTTTTTCATAAACAAACTCTTTTACAGAACCCTTACGATTAACCAACATTGTGTTTTTTATAAGCATCTCTTTACTTACATCAATTTTAGCATCTATAAAAACAATAATGTCTCCATTATCCGTTTTCAAATAGATTTCATTGCTTATATTGCTGTCGGCTGTCTTCAGTTCTTCTTTCTTTGTATACACCTCTATTGGCGACGCTAAAGCCCCATGCAGCAAACTTTTTTTACTTTCCTGCAAGCCCAAGTTCAACGTAGCCATTCTGCCGGCGTTAATCATATTTTGCGATAAATATATCAATATCTTACTTTTCATATCTTTATACTGTTTGCATATCGTTCAACATCGCCAACAATGCGTTAGCAAATTGTTTCATAAAACCGTCGGCACTGGCGGGGTTCTCGCTGCTATCGTTAAAATAATTTTGCACACCGTTTACCAAACCGTCGTTAATAACAATGTTATAATTTTTTACCTGCTTACCACCGGTGGCAATCGTCGTTGATGCCGTTGATAAATCCTGTGAAAAATCATTGTTAACAGTGCGTTTATTGTCTGTAATTCCCAGCTGTGCTTTTAACTTATCAGCCGTACCTTTCAGCGTTACCGATTCGTCCCAACTCAAGCTCACTTTTTTAAAAGATTCGGCAGCGGCTTTAGTGTATTCAACAACCTTTTTGGCACCGTCAACCAAAGCAGCCTTTCTATCTTCAACATCTTTGTTAATCTGAGCTATCATCTTTTGGTTCTCTTCGCTATCGCCCAGACCTACAGCTTCCTTAAATTCATACCAACCTATCTTTATCTTATCGATAGCTATCATAATAACATTAACAACGGTATTAAAAGACAGTTTAATAGTCTCAACAAAAGCCTTAGTTATATTGGTAATAAAACCGACAACCGCATCCCAAAGAGTTCCCCAACTTCTTGGATGGAATACCGACAGATTTAAAGAAAACCAAAAGCCACAATAATATTGCAGATTATGCAAAAAAAGCAACCGAAGAACAAAAAGCCGAATTGGTAGTGTTTGAGCTTGAAATAGAAACAAAGAAAATTCACATTGAAATAAACAAGTTAAGAGAAAAAGGAATAAAAGGATATTATTTTTTCAGCAAAGATAAAACAAAAATATATGAGCTTTAAAATAGGAGAACCC